>Ga0126379_10000195_pt1 | contig 31243 bp, 27 predicted proteins | sample PanSoiMetPlot_24_FD_92640 | JGI IMG/M metagenome (GOLD analysis project Ga0126379, IMG submission 92640) | Tropical forest soil microbial communities from Panama - MetaG Plot_24 | ecosystem: Environmental > Terrestrial > Soil > Tropical forest > Bulk soil | place: Panama | collected 2016-02-17
AAAGAGCCGTGTCCTAACCGCTAGACTATGGGGCCCGGAAAAAAAGATAGCACGTGGACTGTTCACCAGTTGCCGAGCGCAAGGGACTCGAACCCGTGCCGCGGCCTCCGGGGGGTTTGGGGGGCGCCACACGCCACCCGCTAACTTCAGCCAGCCGTGTGCGGCCGCGCAGCGGCCGTGTCCTAGCCTCTAGACGATGGGGCCCAGAAAGACGATAGCACGCGCTGTGGATTTATTGGCTCAGCCCTGCCCCTTGTCATTCCGAGCGCAGCGAGGAACCTGCCCTCGTGACGACGGGAGTAGATCCTTCGCTTCGCTCAGGATGACAAGGGGCCGAGTTGGACGACAATGGCAGAGAAGGACGACAACGGGCACTAAAAACAAAACGCCGGGGCGTTGGGCCCCGGCGCGTCGATCCGAAGATCTCGAAGTCTTACTTGGAGGGGGCCTTGGTCGGCTCCGGCGTCGCCGTCTCGCTCTTCTTGGTCGTGGTGGACTTCGTGCTGCTCTTCTTGCTGCTCTTCTTGTGGGTGGTCTTCTTGTGGGTGCTGGTCGAGGTCGACGGGCTCTTGGCGGTGCTGGTCGTCTCGGTGCTGGTCGTCTGAGTGCCCGTGACGGGGTTGGTGGACTTCTTGGTCTTGGCTTCCGACGAGGTGGAGGTGGTCTGGGCGAAGACGCCGGTCGGCAGAGCGACCGCGACCCCCAGGGCCACCAGCTTCAACAGGGACTTCCGCATTTTCTTTGCTCCTTTCAGCGCGGGGCACAGCGCACCGCGTGACTCACAGGAGAGAACTTTAGGGACCTGCGAGTGAACACAGCATGAACGCTGCGCGAGGAAACTCTCTCGTCGTAAGCCGTTGATCAGCTTCAGCTTGGGCGGCCGGCGAGCCTGCCCTTCGGATCCATCCAGCGGTAGAGCGATGGGAGCACCAGGAGCACCAGCGGGCTCGAGAGCACGAAACCTCCGATGACCGCGATCGCGAGCGGTTGCTGGAGCTGCGAGCCTTCGCCGATTGCGAGCGCCAGCGGAGCGAGCGCGAACGCGGTCGCGAAGATCGTCATCATCACGGCCCGGAGCCGCTTGCGCGACGCCTCCGCCCACGCGTCCGAGACGGGAGCGCCGCGCCGTAACTCCTCGCGGGCGTCGTGGATGAGGAAAACCGCCTTCTCGCCGACGATCCCGACCATCATGATCGCCCCGACGAAGCTCGAGATGTTCAGCGTCATCCCGGTCACGAGCAGGGACCCGAGAACGCTCGTCAGCACGGTCAGCGCGACGACCACCGTGAGCAGCGGCGCGCGCCAGTCGCCGAACTCGAAGAGGATGATCACGGCGACGAGAAGGAGCCCGCCGAAAAGAACGCCGAGCAGGGCTTTGAACGACTCCTGCTGCTGTTCGTACAGTCCGCCGAAGGACACGGACATCCGCGCCGGCAGCGCAAGGTCGTGCGCCAGCCGGCCCCGGATCTCGGCCACCGCGCTTCCCAGGTCGCGGCCGGAAAGGCGGGCGGTCACGCCGGCGAAGGTCCTGAGGTTCTCGCGGTGAATCTCGACCTCCGGGGAGCCGGTGGACACGTCGGCCAGGACCGACAGCGGGACAAGACCTCCCGAGGGCGTCTGGACCGAAAGAGTCGGGAGAGCGGCCACGTCGGCGGTCTTCCGCGCGAAGACGCGGATGTCATAGAGGCGCTCCTGGATGCGGAGCGTCCCGGCGACGGTCCCGCCGAGCGCCGGCTCGACTTCTTCCGAGAGCGACTGCGCCGTCATCCCAAAGCGGGTCAAGACGTCGGGGCGAGGCCGCACCGTGACCTTCGGGCCGGCGACGGTGATGCCGTCGAAGACGTCCTCGATCCCGCGAACGCCCGCGGCGATCTTCGCCGCGGCCCTGGCCTTCTCCTGGAGGAGGCCTTGGTCCTCGCCGTAGATCTTGATATCGATCGGCTGAACCACTCCGCCGGTCAGGTCGCCGATGTTGTCCTCGAGGAGCTGCCCGAAGTCCGCCCGCACCGCGGGCTCCTCGGCGGCGATCTTTTTTCGCAGATCGTCGATGATCTCGTCCACGTCGCGCCTCTGCTTGCGCGGTTTTAGACGGATGACGTAGTCGCCGCGGTTGGGCTCGGTGACAAAGAAGCCGAGCTCCGTGCCCGTGCGGCGCGAGTAGCCCTCCACGTCGGGGAGAGAGGTCACGATCTTCTCGACCTGCCCGAGCATCTGGTCCGTGTCGGTCAGTGACGTGCCGGGCGGGGTCCAGTAGTCGAGGATGATCGATCCCTCGTCCATTTCCGGCAGGAAGTCCGATCCGATCGACGAGTAGAGGAGCCAGCCCCCCGCGAGGAGCGCGAGCGTCAGCAGCAACGCGACGGAAGGGTGCCGGATGAAGAACTTCGCGACGCGGGGCTCCTTCCTCGTTCTTCCGGTCCGGGCCTTCGACGACACCCGGAGCGCCTGGCCGGCCGCCGGAACGGCCAGCGCGGAGAGAGCGTAGGAGACGGCCAGCGCGATCGCCATCGTCAGCGCCAGCGGCTTGAAGAAGGCCCCGGCGACGCCGGGCAGCAGGGCGAAGGGGAAGAAGATCACGATCGTCGAGAGGCTCGATCCGGTCAAGGGCGGAAGCGCTTCGGCCAGCCCGGAGGCAACCGGGTTCTCCGAGGTCTTATCCTCCGCGTGCCGCGCGATGTTCTCGACCACGACGATCGCGTCGTCGGCGATCAGCCCGATCGCCGCCGCGATTCCCCCGAGCGTCATCAGGTTGATCGTCTGCCCGGCGACGCCCAGGCCCAGCACGACGATCGCCACCGTGACGGGGATCGTAGCGACCGCGATCGCCGTGATCCGGAAGTTGCGGAGGTAGGCGAAGAGGACGAGCGCCGCGAGGCCGATCCCGATCAGGATGGCATCGCGCACGCCGTCCACCGAGTGGCGGATGAACTCCGCCTGGTCGTAGAACGTGGTCCAGGTCGCTCCCTTCGGCAGCAGATCGGGCCGTTCCTTGAGGACCTCGGCCACCCGCCGGGCGATGGCGAGCGTGGAGGCGGCCGGCTGGCGGACGATGTTGACCAGCACCGCGGGGCGGCGCGCCGCCGTCGTCCGGACGAAAGAGACGGCGTCGGCGGGCACGATCTCGGCGATCTGGCCGAGCGTGGCCGCAACGCCCCCTTTCGACGGGGCGATGGAGATCCGACCCAGCTCTTCGAGCCCCTCCGGCTTCCCCGTCACCAGCGAGAGGTAGAGCTCGTGGTTGGCTTCGACGAGCCCCGCCGAGTTGAGCACGTTGTTCTTCCGGATCGCGTCCACGACCTCCGCGGCGGAGAGCTTGCGGGCGGCCAGCTTCTCGGGCGACAGGACCACGCGGAACTCCCGGAGCGCCCCTCCCTGGACCTGGACCTGCGAGACGCCAGGAATCTGGATCAGGGCCGGCCGCAGCTGGTAGTCGGCGATCTCGCGCAGGGCCGCCTGCGACAGGGTGTCGGACGTCAGCGCATAGCCGAGGATCGGGAAGATCGCCGTGTTCATCCACTGCGCGTCGATCTTCAGGTCCTGCGGCAGGTTCGTGCGGGAGCGGTCGATCTCCGCGCCGACGCGCTGGAGGGCGAGCTGCATGTCCGTTCCCCAGTCGAACTCGGCGCCGATCTCGACGGAGCCACGGGCGGTCGTCGAGACGACGCGCTGGATGCCGGGAACGCGCAGCACCGCCTCCTCGAGCGGCCGGGTGACCGCCGGGATCATCTGGGCCGCCGGCTCCTCCTCGGCCTCCGCGATGACCTTGATCCTCGGAAACGTGACCGTCGGGAAGATGGCCGACGGCAGGCGCGTCGCCGTCCAGACCCCGGCGCCGCAGAGGACCACGATCAGCAGGAAGAGGGCCTGCGGGCGATCCGTCATCCGCCGGAGGGCCGTCATTTCGACTGGACGGAGATGGGCTTTCCCTCCGGAAGGCCGACGAGGCCCGAGACGACGACGGGCTGCCCGGGCTCGATCGCCGGCGAGACGATCTGCGTGCGGCCGCCCTCGCGGATCCCGGGAACGACGTCGATCCAGTGGGCCTTGCCGCCGGCCGCGAGGCAGACCCGCGAGACCCCGGCCACATCGTCGCGGAGGATCGCGGGATCGGGCACGACGACGGCGTCCTTCCGCTCCGACACGCGAATCCGCGCGGTCCCGAAGAGACCGATCGGGACGCTGCCGTCCGTTCCGCGAAGGTCCACCCGGACCTCGCCCGTGAAATCGGCCGGGTTGGCGCCCGCGAGCACGGAGTGGACGACGCCGGCGGCGGGCTTGCCGCTCCCGGCGAGCTCCACGCCCACCTCCTGCCCGGCGCGGACCCGGGTCAGGTCCGACTGCGGGATCTCGGCCAGGAAGACTGCCGTGCCGGTCTCGCTGATCGTCACGATCTCCTGGTCGTCGGAGACGCGGTCGCCCGCGCTCGCGGCGTGGGAGAGAACGGACCCGTCGGCGGTAGCCAGGAGCGGACGGCGCACCAGGTTCTTGTCGGCCAGCGCCACCGCCCTCTCGGCGTCCTTGCACTCGGAGTCGGTCGAGGCCTGGCGAAGCATCTCCCGGGCCCCCGAAAGGGCCGCCTCGCTCTCCTTCGCGACGACGGCCCCGATCGCCTGGCCTCGGCGGACGGCGTCGCCGTCGGAGACCGTGAGCTCGACGAGAGTTCCGGCGAAGGGTGATCGGACCTTCTGCTGGGCGAGGGCCGCCGTCTTGCCCGGCCCGGACACGTACACGGCGAGGTCCCTCTTCTCGGCCGGGGCGGTCTTCACCGGCGTCGGGAGCGAGGCCTCCGCGTCGGGCTTCGCGGGACTCTCCGTCTTCTCCGCCTCTTTGCGGCACGCGGCGAGAAGAAGGAGAGGCAGGAGGACCGCGGCTACACGTCTCACGGGGAGCCCCAGCGGTCGGCCAGGGCGCGGGCGATCCGGTACCGCGCGGCCGCGTCGGAGAGGCGAACGGAGAGGTCGACGGCGCTCGAGTACGCGTCGAGGACCTCGAGCGAGGTCGCCGCCCCGCCTCGGTAGCGGCTCTCCGCGTCGAGGAGGGCGTCGCGAGCGGAGGGGCTGGCGTGGGAGAGCAGCTCGACCTCCTTGCCGAGGCTCTCCATGGCCGAGCGCGCCTGCGACCACTTCAGCCGCGAGTCGCGCTTCGCGACGTCGATCTTGCGCCGCGCCTGCTCGAGGGCGAGGTCCGCCTGCGCCACCCGCGCGCGGATCGCCCCGAAGTCGAAGATCGGCCAGGTGAAGGAGAGGGTGAACGAGTAGCCGGCGTCACGCCGGATGCGGTCCACGAACGTCGCGTCGGGGTCCCTCATCTTCAGGTCGAGCGGCACCCACCTCGAGGTGTCCGATCCCCAGAATCCGAAGTCTGCTGAGAGCGACAGGTGCGGCTTTCCTTCCGCTCGGGCGTTGGAGAGCGCGGCGTCGGCGGCCACCTCGTCGGCCCGCGCCGCCGAGATCTCGGGGGTCTCCTCCCAGGGCCGCGGCTCCGGGACGGTCGATTCGAGAAGCGGCAGGGAAGCGATCTCGAGGGGAGTCTGCGGGTCCTGTCCCATCAGGTCGTTCAATTCCATCCGCGAGTCGTCAGCCCGTTTCTCGGCCTCGAGCAGGCTCGCCTGCTCCGACGCCAGCCGGACTTCCGTCTTCAGCAAATCGGCCGCCACCGGCTGACCGGAGGACTGGCGGCCCTGCAGTCCCGACCGATACCGCTCGAGCTGGGAGAGTCCGGAGCGGCGGGCGGCCATCTCGGCGCGTGCGGAGAGAAGCTCGTTGTAGCGGCTGACGACGTCGAGCACGAGGTCCTTTTCCGCGACCCGGTAACGGCTCTCCGCCGCCCGGGTTTCGGCTTCCGCCTTCGCGACGGCGGCCCGGCGGGCGCCTCCGTCGTAGATCGGCTGGCGGCCGACCACCTGAAGCCGGAATTCCCCGAGGTTGGTCAGGACCGGGTCGTACCCGGAAGGGGGCGCGTAGATGAAGTCTCCCTCGACGGCGACCTTGAGCCAGCGCTCGGCCCGGGCCTCGTTGACCCTGGCGCGGGCGATCTCGACGTCGTAGGCGGGCATCGGAAGCTTCGCGTTGGATGCTCTGGCCTCCCGGATTGCCTCATCCAGCGAGATGGGCGCCTGTGCCCGGGCGGCGCCCGGCGGCAGCAAGGCGAAGGCGGCGGCGGCCAGAGAAAAACCGAGCGATCCGACATGGGCCACGCCCGGCATTCTAAGGGGAGGCGTCAAAGATCGAAGGTCCTGCGCAGCTTCAGGCTCACGCGGGTCCCGGGCCGCTCGAAACCGGCGCCGATCTGCCGGTCGTAAACCCCAAAGACGTCCGTGGCGGGGTCGATCAGCCAGCGCAGGATCGCCTGGACGTTGGTCAGCTTGTCCACATTGTCGCTCTGGACCGTCAACGAGGCGAGGACCCGGACGCTCGGGTTCCAGTCCACGCGGCCCGAGAAGAGCGAGAGGTTGAAGTCTCCTTCCGGAAGCCGGACCACGTTGTAGTCCTCGATGATCGCGAAGGCGAGGTGCTCGCTCGGCTTGAGAAAGAGGCGCCCGACGTAGCGATTCCGGCGGCCTCCGTAATAGCCGCCGAAGTTGAAGTTCGCCTGGAAGGCGACCCGTCGCGACGGGTCGGTGCCGAAAGCGATCTGGTGCCGGACGAAGTGGTACGACCCCGGACGGATCGACACCGTGTCCGTCAATTCCAGAGGCTCGGTCAGGTTCTCGTCGAACACGTCGACGATGTCGTTGTCGCTGTACGCGCCGTTCAACCAGATCGCTCGGAACGTGTACTGGTACTCGCGCTCGTTCAACGCCCCGTTCTCGTTGTACTTGGCGAGGTAGAAGCCCTCGAAGGAGAGGTTCTGAAGGCCCAGGACGTGCGGGCGAGGCGTGAACTCCAGATCCGCGAGGTTCTGGTGGATGCCGCTCTGGGGGACGAATCCCATCTGCGGGTCGTAGGCGCTTCCGATGTCGGATCGATGGATCGTCCCGTTGAGGTATTCGCCGCGGTAGTTCACCTCGGCTTTCCACGCGCTGGTCTCGCCCGAGACGCCGGGATTGGAGGTCTCGACAAAAAAACCATTGGCGTTCCATTCCGGCGTGAAGCTGACGAGCGCGTCCGCGCCGTAAGTCCTCGAGTACCGCCGGGAGGGGTCCTCGACGCCCGGGCGCTCGATGTCCGTGAAGAGCGCTCCCACGTAGGAGGCATGGCCCAGGTCGAACTTGCTCCGGCCCACGAAGAAATCCGTCCGCGGCTCGCCTTCGGCTGCCCTTGTCTGGACGGCGAGCGCGCCGAAGTCGGTTCGCCCAAGCCGGCCGGTCAGCTTGAGACCGGCGTTGATCGGGATGGGGACGGCGACGTCGTCGGTGGATTTCAATCCGATCGTGCGGGAGAAGAAGGGGAGCGTCGTGCGGACCGAGCCGAAATCGAAGATCTGGGCCCGCTGCAGGAAGAACAGTCGCTTCTCGGGGAAGAACAGGGAGGCGCGGCCGAAATTGAACTGCTGGGCGTCAGCCTCAGTCTCCGCGAAGTCGGTGTTGACGGTCAGGTCCGCCTCGGTCGAGGAGGAGACTCCGTAGCGGAAATCCAGGCCGGCCTTTCCCAGGAGATTCGTGTCCGAGGGCCGCTCGAGACTCTCGAAGCGGGCAAGGCCGTACGGCGTCAGGCTCATGAGGCGGCGGCTCGGCAGCGCCGGCAGGCCGGCCAGGTCGCCCGCGAGCGAGATCTTCGACAGCGCGAAGGGCCGCGCCCATCCGCTCCACCGAACGGTCTCGGTGCGGCGCCGCATGATCCGCGAGAAGTTGAACCCCCAAACCTCGTCCTTTCCCCCTGGGAAGTTGACGGCGGAGTAGGGGATCCGGAAGAGGGCGTCCCAGCCGTTGGGTGTGCGCCGCACGCGAACGTCCCAGACCGTGTCCCAGTCGAGCGAGGGATCTCCCTCCTCGGCGATGAGGCCGTCCTCGCGGGCGCCGTTGGGGTTGGTCGCGAAGAAGTAGGCGTTGCGCCGGTCGCGGTAGGTGTCGAGGACGAAGGCGATCCGGTCGTCGTTGGAAAGGTCGGCGTCGCGGCGAAGCTCGTTGGCGACAATCTCCGAAGCCGGCTCCTCCATCACGAACCGGAGCAGAAGCGCGCGCGGGGCGGCCAGGACGCGGCACTCGGTGGCGAGGGTCGCGGGTCGGCCTTCTTCCGGCTCATTCTGGAAGAGGTTGCGCTGCGGCGGCGCGCCCTCCCACGCGGGGTCGTCGAAGTCCGCGGCGGACAGGTCGGAAGCGGTCGTCCCGGCCGTCATGGTCGGGATGCCAGGGTTCTGCGCGCGCAGCCCGGCCGTGGAGAAAGCGGCGCCAAGAGCGAGAACGCGGAGAAGCCTTCGAAAGGGCCGCGCGCGCGATTTCAATCGAACCAATCTACGTCAGGAGACGGATCACGAGCCCGACGAGCCCGCTCGCGAGAACGACCCAGACCGCGTCCAGGTCCAGCAGCTGGAGCGCCGCGAAGGCGGCGGCGGTCAAGGCGACGGCCGGCCAGTCGGGTGCATGGCCAAATCCCCGCGGCAGGATCACCGCGGCGCCGAACAACACGGCGAGGTTCAAAATGACACCAACCACGGCAGCCGTGATTCCGGAGAGCGCCGAGGTCAGGTTCCGGTTGCCGCGTAGGCTTTCGATGTAGGGCGCGCCGAGGAAGATGTAGAAGAAGCACGGCAGGAACGTGACCCAGGTTGCCACGAGCGCTCCGAGAGTGGCGCTCCCAAGCGGCGTCATCCCGTCCGGCCGGTTCCATCCCGATACGAATCCGACGAACTGGACGACCATAATCAGAGGTCCCGGCGTCGTCTCCGCGAGGCCCAACCCGTCGATCGCCTGGGCCTGCGTGATCCAGTGATAGGCCTGGACGGCAGCTTGAGTCACGTAGGCGAGGACGGCATACGCGCCTCCGAACGTGACGAAGGCGGCCTGCGTGAAAAAACGATACTGGAGGACGTGGAGGCTCGACCAGCCCCGAGCGAGCCCCAGAGCCAGCAAGGGAAGTCCCCAGAACAGAACCCAGGCGGCGAAGATCTTGACGAGCCGCAGGACGGAACGCCGGCTCTCTTCGATCCGCTCGCGGCTCTGCTCGGAGGCGGGGAGCGCCTCTTCTTCCCGCGCGGCGGCCGTGTTCTTCGAGAACCGCCCGGGCCAGACCCGTCCGGCAGCGAATCCGATCAGGCCCGCTCCGATGACGATCCAGGGAAATGGGATTCTCAGGACGTAGATTCCGATGAAGGCGGCGGCGGAGATCGCCACGAGACCACGGGGCCGGAGCGCGCGTCGTCCGATCTTGAAGAGAGCGACGACGACGAGCGCCACCACGGCAGGCTTCAATCCCGCGAGGATCCCCGCCACCGCGGGAACGCTGCCGTACGCGGTGTAGACGGCCGCGAGACCCCAGAGGATGAAGATCGACGGGATCACGAAGAAGGCGCCCGCCACGATCCCTCCCCACGTCCCGTGGAGGAGCCAGCCGATGTAGATCGCGAGCTGCTGTGCCTCGGGGCCCGGAAGGAGCATGCAGAAGGAGAGGGCGTGGAGGAACCGCTCCTGGGAGATCCAGCGCTTCCGATCAACCAGGTCGCGCTGCATGATCGCGATCTGTCCGGCGGGTCCGCCGAAGCTGATGAAGCCGAGCTTCACCCAGTAAGGGAACGCCTCCCGGAATCCGACCGTCCGAGCGGGCTTTTTAATGGCCTTCGATCGTGAAGTCGTCGAACTGGATGACCGAGTCGGCCTTGGTCCAGAGGCCGACGCGCCCGGCGTCCTTGAAGGTCTCGTCGCTCGCGTCGAGGACCTTCGTCCCGTCGAACCAGACGACGAAATGGTTTCCGGCTGCCTCGAGCTTCAACGTGTGCCAGGTGTTCTTGGTCACCTTGATCGTTTTGTTCTGGAAGGGGCGGCGGCGCCCGGAGACGGTGTGGTAGATCGTGCAGTTGTCTTCGTCAGCGTTGCAGCGGGTGATGTAGTAGTTGTTCGCGTCCTTGTAACGCCAGACCATTCCGAATCCCTGGTCAACCTCGCCCGAGACCGGCCTGGCCCGCACCGACAGCGTGACGTCCTTCCACGACCCTTCCTTGACGACGGCCAGAGGGAAGCGGTAGTCGGTCTGGTCGGCGCTCTCCTGGATCAGGACGCGGTTGCCGGGCTTCTCCCGGTCGTCCCGAACGACCCACTTCCCTTCGGCGCCCTGCCCGGTTCGGGCGAACTCGAAGCCGGCGGGAGGCGATCCCACGGCGTCTCCGTCGAACGTGAACACCTTCTTTTCGGCGGCTCCGGCGGCCAGAATCGCGGCCAGGATCAGCAACGCTGCTGGGTGCATCGCAGCTTCTCCTGAAGTCGGGGCCTCACGTCCCCTCTTGATTCTTCAGGTGCGCGTAAAGCGAGTCGTACAGGAACGAAGCCCGGTCGACAATGTCGGCGTCGTCCCTGCCGACCTCCGTGAATCCCTGGCTGATGGCCCAGAGGCCGGCGGATTCCCGGGTGATCTCCATTTCGGCGGGAAAGTCGGCGCCGTGGACGATTCTCCCGAGCGCCGCGAGAGCCCGATCCCCGGCGAGCTCTTCCTCGACGAGCGACTCGAAGGAACAGCGCCCGCGCTCATCGCGATGCGGGTACGTCGCGCCCGGCGCGTCGAACCCGATGGCCTTTGCCCGGTCCTGCTCGGCGGCCACCTCACCCGGCTCGACGAACAGGATTTCGGCCCTCGGATCGAGGAACCGGCGGATCAGCCACGCGGTCGCCGTGCGGTTGACGTGAATGCGCTTGCGCGTGACCCATTTCATCGGCGGGCCTCGATGGAGTGATATCAACTGCTAGATAGGTATGTCAACTGGTAGGTTCGAGGAGGGTCAGAAGCGAAGGTAGCGGCGGTGAAGCTCCTCGACCGTCATGGGGCTGCGGCGGATGGTCGAGGCGACGGGAGGACCGGAGGGAGACGCCGCCGAGGTGACGAAAACCGTGTCGCCCGCCCGGAGGTCCGTGAACCGGATCGCCTCTCCCTTCAACCCGGTGCAACGGGTCTTGTCGGTGACCCGCATGGTCAGCGTCGTCTCGGTCGGCCGCTTGACGACGATCGTCCCCTTGTCCGCGTCCACCGAGGAGACGATGAAGAACTCGTCTCCGGCGGCCGCGGGAGCCGACGCGGAAACGATCGCGGCGGCCACGACGAGCAGGAGCGCCGTACCGAGAGCTCTCATGCCTTGCTCACCGTTTCGTCGCCGGCGCCCTTCCCGGGATGGGTGCCTTTCCGGCGGCCTGGCCGGCCGCTCCCATCACCCCGGTGACGACCGCCTCGCCCGGCTTCAGGTTGCCCTCGAGGACCTGGGAAGCGGCGTAGTCGGAGATTCCGACGCGGATAGCCACCGGTTCGACGCGGTCTGCCGCGGCGAGGCGCCAGACCACCTGTTGTCCGCCGGCATGGGTCGTGTGCGCCGCGGGAGGAATGTCGTGGGTCTTGTAAATCCGCTCCAGCTCCTCCGGCCCGAAGGGCATCGCGACCGTCATGGCCGCATTGGGGACTTGAAGGGCGTCTTCGGCGTGCCCCGTGGGGATCGAGACGTAGGCGGTCTCGCCCGGCTTCAACTTCTCCTCGAGGTTCTCGAAATCGATGATTGTGTCGTAGGTCACCACGTTCTGGACCGAGTAAGCGTTCAGGCGGACGGCGCTGACCCGACCGTGGAAGGTCTCGTTGGGGAGCGAGTCCACCTGGAACGTGGCGTCGGCCCCGGCGCGGATGAAGCCGGTGTCGGACTCGTCGGTCTTCGCGTAGACCTGCATTCGCTTCAAATCCTGCGCGATCGTGAACACGTTGGGCGCCTGGAGCGACGCCGCGACCGACTGCCCGACGGTGATGTTGCGCGCGACCACGACGCCGTCCGTCGGCGAAAGGATTGTCGTGTAGCGGAGGTTCGTCTCCGCCTGGTCGAGCGTGCCCTTGACCGCTTCGACCTGCGCCCGCGCCTGCTCGAACTGGGCGCGAGCCTGCGACGCCTGCGCCTTCGCCGCACGGACGGCCGCCTCCGACTGCGCCTGAGACGACAGCGAGAGGTCGCGCTGGTCGGCCGGGAGGAGTCCCTGGGCGGAGAGGTCGGTCACGCGTTTCGCGTTGGCGCGGGCGTAGGCGAGGTCCGCCTCGAGCTTGGCGACGTTGGCGTCGGCCACGACGATCGCCGCCCGGGCGACGTCGAGGGCCGCCTCCAGGTTCTTCAGGTTCCCGCGCGCCGTGACGACCTGCGCGAGGAAGATGTCGGGATCGAGCTGGGCGAGCACCTGGAGGGCCGTCACGCGCGAGTTGAAGTCGGCGAAGATGTACTTGACCGTCCCCGAGACCGACGAGCCGACCGGCACGGTCGTCAACGGGTTGATCGTCCCGGTCGCCTCGACCGTCGCCGTGAGCGGTCCGCGCTTGACCGGAGCGGTCAGGTACTTCGGCTTTCCCGATCCGTTTCGCAGGACGAGGCCGGCGAACACGACCAGGACCACGGCGGCGCCGGCGAAGAGGACAACTCGCCGCCGGAAGAACGCGGGAGTCGGTGCCGGTAAGCTCATCGCGCGAAGAAAGGATTATAAAGAGCGTTCCAGATGGATCTCTCGTCGGTCCTCCCGGTGGCCCTGACGGCCCTCTCGCGCAACAAGCTGCGGACGGCTCTGACGATGCTCGGCATCACGATCGGTATCGCCGCGGTGATCTGCACGGTGGCGATCGGGGAGGGGGGATCCAGCCGCATCCGCGAGCAGTTGAACAATCTCGGCGACAACTTCGTCTGGGTCGAGACGGGGAGCCGCAACCTTCAGGGAGTCCGGACGGGGACGGGCCAGACCAAGACGCTCGTCGAGCGCGACCGCAAGGCGATCCTCGAGACGGTGCCGCTGATCAAGAGCGCCTCGCCGCAGGTGGACGCCCGGATCCAGGTCATCGCCGGAAACACCAACTGGAACACGGTTTACCGCGGCGTTTCACCCGAGTATCTCTCGATTCGCCGCTGGGTGATCGACCGCGGCGCCTGCTTCACGGCGCAGGACGTCGCGACCTCGGCCAACGTCGCCGTCCTCGGCAAGAGCGTCGCCGAGCAGCTCTTCGGCGAAGAAGACCCGATCGGGAAGACCATCCGGCTGCGCGACCAGCCGTTCCGGGTGCTCGGGGTCCTGAAGCCCAAGGGAGAAAGCGCGACGGGACAGGACCAGGACGACTTCCTGATGATCCCGTGGACGACCGCCCAGCACAAGATCAAGGGGATCTCCTGGTTCGACGACATCCTCTGCTCGGCGGTCTCCCCGGAGGCGATCCGTCCGGCGCGGGCGCAGATCACCGCGCTGCTTCGCCAGAGGCATCACCTGCGCGAGGGAGCGCCGGACGACTTCAACATCCGGGCTCCCGAAGAGATGCTGCAGGCCCAGGAGGAGACGAGCAAGACGTTCACCGTGCTTCTTCTCTCCATCGCTTCGGTGTCGCTCTTAGTCGGCGGGATCGGGATCATGAACATCATGTTCGTTACCGTGACCGAGCGGACACGGGAGATCGGCGTGAGGATGGCCGTCGGCGCGACCAAGAGGAACATCCAGGCGCAGTTCTTGATCGAGGCGCTCGTCTTGAGCTCGCTGTCGGGCATCGCCGGCGCGGTCGTCGGATACGTCGCGTCGTCGGTCTTCTCGCGGGCCCTCTCCTGGCCGACCATCATCCCGCCGCAGTGGGTCGTCATCGCCATCGTCTTCTCCGCCTTCGTCGGCGTGTTCTTCGGTTTCTACCCCGCTCGCAAGGCCGCGCTTCTCGACCCGATCGAGGCCCTCCGCTACGAGTGACGCTAGCTGACCTGTGGTGAAGGCTCGAGCCGGACCCGGAGCAGCTTGACGGAATTAACGAAGACGAGGATGTCCGGGCCGAGGTGGGGCGATATCTACACCAGAGCCGGGGTCGAAACTTGCCGCGGTGATCCGGGGAGCCCGGATCAGTCCAGGCTTTCGGAGACTGTCTTCGTTCCGCTGGCGTTCTCCAGAACGACCGTCGCCGCCGGCTTGCCGGAATCGAGGGCCGGCACGACGCTGACCGCCCGATACCCGGCGTTGGCCGCCACCGCCTTCTGGACGGCGGAGCTCAGGCTCTTCTTCGCCTTCGCCATGGCCTGACTCTGCGCCTTCGCGGCGGAGAGGTCTTCGCCTTCCTTGATCTCCTCAGTCTTCGAAACCTTGCCGCTCGCGTGGTCCACGATCACTTCCCAAAACCTCCCCTTGCTTTCGGTATAGACGGAGAGCTGGAGCTTGCCGTCCTCCACCTCGTACTTGCCCGAGATGGGTTTGCCTTGCGCCGCAGCGAGTCCCTTCTCGAGGGAGACCTTCGCCGGTTCGAGCGTCTTCCAATCGACTCCCTTTTCTTGGGCCCTGAGGGCGCCCGCCAGCAGGAGCATTCCTCCGATCGAGACGAGAATCAGGATCCCGGGTTTCCGTTTCATGACTCCTCCTCGTTAACCCTGTTTGGTTGCGACCTTCGCCAGGGCAGCCTTGAGCCCTTCCCCGATCTTCTCGGGGGTGTCCACTCCCCAGAAATGCATGAAGAAGAGGCGGGGGGTGTCCCGGAGCATGTGGGAGTGAAGGGCGGTCACGGAGATGCCGTGCGACCGCAGCTCCTTCATCACCGGACCGACCTCGTCGGCGATGAGGACGAAATCTCCGGTCGTCGCGACTTTCTCGCCAACCGCCTGGAAGTTCAGCGGGTTGTTCATGCCCATGCTCGGGGGCACTTCCATCCCGCCGTCCTGGATCGTCTCGGCGCGTGCGACGCCGACCTGGAGGATGGCGCCGGCCATCGTCCCCTTCCGCCCCAACGCCGCCTGAAGCTTCTCGAAGACCTTCTCCTGCTCGGCCGTCGCCTTTGCCGGGGACGCGGCGGGCGGGGGAGTCTTCGTCTTGCCGAGCGCCGTCTTCAGGGTCTTCGCCAGCGCCGCGGGATCGCCGACGCCGTGGAAGTGAATGTAGAAGACGGCGGGTGTCTCGCCGGCGAGATGGTTGTGGAGCGCGACGACATCGATCCCGCCGTTGTGCAGCCCGTCGATGACCGGCTGGATCTCGGAGGCGACGATCACGAGGTCACCCATCGTCATCGCCTCTGCGCCTTTGCCGGTCTTCCGGAACGCGGCCCAGGAACCGAGCGCGAGGCCCGGCGCGACGGCGACTGCGCCGACCGTCACGTGAAGGTCGGAGCGGGGCCAGCCGAAGCGGTGGACCTCCCCGGGCAGGTCCTTGCCGCTTGACCCGAAGACGTCGTCCACGGCTTTCCAGTCGGCTGTCTGGGCGCCGAGTGATGCCGCGGCCATAAAGGCGGCGGCGGTAATCGCGAGTTTCTTCATTTTCGACTTCCTTTCTTCGAAACCGGCGTCCTTCGCCGGAAAGATTCGTAGAGGCCGTCGAAGAGGACGAAGCCCCGCTGCAGTCTCTCTTCGTCGGTCGGGCTGGCCCGGAGAATCCCCGAGAGGAGGCGCTCGACGCCGCGCGTCTCCGGACGGCCGAACTTGCCGTCCTTCAGGTCGATGTCGTGGACGATCTCCGCGATCGGACCCAGGGCGGGATCCCGGATCCCGGCCGCCCGGCGGAGCGTCTCGAAGGTGCAACGGTCGGCCTCGTGGGTGAAATCACCTCCGACCATGTCGAAGGTCAGCTCCCCGGGCCGCGCTCGCTCCGACGGCGGATCGACGAACCGCAGGCGCGAGCGCGGATCGATGAACCGGCGGATGAGCCAGGCCGACGAGATTCGGTCGACCTTGACGCCCTTGCGCGTCACCCAGGTCCGGCCGACGAGATTGCCGAGGCTCGACAGTCGCGCGGTGGCGCCGGAAGAGCGCCGAGGCTTCATCGACCTCTCTAGCTTCTCCAGGAGCGACTCGACCTCGGAGCGGCGCCTCGCCTCGAAGAAATCGATTCGGGAGATCTCCTCGAGGCGTCTCCGGGATCTCGCCAGAAGAGCCGGCAGCTCTTCCCCGGCGGGCTCTCCGCCGCTGCGGCTCCCAGCGCGGATCGAACCGAGAAGCTCGGTGTAGTCTTCGTCGCGTTCGACCCGGAACCGCTCGATCAGCCCGTCCTCGGTCTTCTTTTCGAGAAACCCGGCCTCGCAGACGTGGGCGTCGCCTCCGCCGGCGATCGCCTCCTGCGCGATCCACTGGAAGTCCTCGAGGCAATCCTCCTGCCGCGGCAGGGCATAGACGGCGTTCTTCAAGGCTACCGCCCCGACCTTCGCAAGGCGCTGTCGGATCTTGGCACGCAGGTACAGCGGCTCGGGAGGGAGCTGGTGGATGAGCAGGTACCACCCCGGCCTGTCCGAGCGGGATCGGGAGCCGGGGCGCCCGCCTGTCTTCCCGCGGGCCACGACTCACCATATAGCACCTGTTTGACCGGTATAGCAATTGCTTTAGACTTCGGGCATGGGCCGGGTGGCCGGGCTTGCCGCTTCCTTCTTGCTTGCCGCCGGCGTCGCCGCGGCTCAAACGCATTCCGGTTCCGCTCCCACTGCGAAGCCCGTGGAGATCCCGGGAGGAGCGCCTGGCATCGGGTTCGACGATCTGGGCTTCGCTCGGTCGCTTGGCAAGATCCTGGCGCCCGCTGGCCGGGCCGGAGGCCTCGCCCTCGTGGATCCGGAAGGCGGCCGGGTGGCGGTCATCCCCGGGTTCTCTGCGAAGAAGGATTACGGCGGAGGCCACGACGACGGCGTCACGTCCGCCGACGAGGGGAAGGGGTGGATCTTCGCGACCGATCGGACGGCGCTCCTCCTGGACGTCGTCGATCCTCGGGCCGGCAAGATCGTGTCGAGCACGAAGCTCGCGAGCGGCCCGGACTACGTCCGCTTCGTCGAGCAAACCGGCGAGCTCTGGGTCACCGAGCCGGACAAGGAAAGGGTCGAGATCTTCCGCCTGTCCGACGCGAAGCCTCCGGTCCCGGCGCATGAAGCCTTCGTCGCGGTCACCGGCGGCCCGGAGTCCCTGGTCGTCGATCCGAAGGCCGGCCGGGCCTACACGCACCTCTGGCAGGGAAAGACCGCGGTCCTCGACGTCAAGGCCCGGCGGGTCGTCGCGACCTGGGCCAACGGCTGCAAGGGCTCGCGCGGGATCGCGCTCGACCCGGCTCGCGGGTATCTCTTCGCGGGATGCGCCGAGGGGAAGGCGGTGGTCCTCGAAGCCGCCACGGGCAAAGAGGTCTCGAGCCTCTCCTCGGGCAGCGGCGTGGACATCATCGACTACGACGCGAAGGTCTCTCACCTGTACCTGCCGGGAGGCAGGAGCGCGACGATGGCCGTCCTCGCGGTCTCGGCCGAGGGAAAACTTTCCCTTCTCGGCGAAGTGGATACGGCGGAAGGATCCCACTGCGTCGCGACCGACGGAAACCGCAACGTCTTCGTCTGCGACCCCAAACGCGGCCGGCTCCTGCTCTTTCACGACGCGTTTCCCTGATCCGGCCGCCGCTGCGTCTAGAATGGGGCAATGGCGAGCGCCGCTCCCGTTCTGACCCTCCCGAGCGTCTGCCCCCTCGACTGCCCGGACGCGTGCAGCCTGGAAGTCCGCGTCGAAGGGGACCGCGTCGTCGAGGTCGGCGGGACCCGCGTCAATCCGGTCACCGACGGCTTCATCTGCGCCAAGGTCCGGAGAATGCCGGAGCACGTCCACGGTCCCCGGCGGGTCCGATACCCGGGGATCCGGGAAGGCCGGAAAGGCGAGGGGCGATTCCGCCGGGTCTCGTGGGACGAGGCCCTGTCGCTCGTGGCGGGGCGGCTCTCCGAGCTTTCGAGGAGCGGTCAGGGCGAGCGGATCCTTCCGTTCTACTACGGAGGATCCAACGGCTACATCTCGCACGAGTCGGCGGACGTCCGTCTCTTCACGCGCCTGAAGGCGCTCCGGCTGGCGCGGACGGTCTGCGCGGCGCCCTCGGCTTCGGCGGTGTTGGGACTCTACGGAAAGATGCCGGGGATCGCGCTCCCGGACTACGAGCTGGCAAAGCTCATCGTCCTGTGGGGAGTCAACCCGTCCGTCTCGGGAATCCACCTCGTCCCATACGTCCTCGAAGCGAAGAAGAGGGGAGCGAAGCTCGTCGTGGTGGATCCGCGCCGGACCCGCCTGGCCGAGCACGCCGATCTGCACCTCGCTCTGAGGCCGGGCACGGACCTCCCGGTCGCCCTTTCGGTGATCCGCTGGCTGTTCGAGAACGGCCACACCGACGAAGATTTCCTGGCCCGCCACACGACCGGAGCCGGCGAGCTTCGCCGGCGGGCGGCGCGGTGGAGCTTCGAGGAGGCGGCGAGAGAGTCGGGAGCGCCGGCGGCCGACATCGAGTCGTTCGCGCGCCTCTACGCCGCGTCGAGCCCGGCGGCGCTGCGCTGCGGTTGGGGCCTGGAGAGAAACCGCAACGGCGGCTCCGCGGTCGCCGCGGTCCTGGCGCTCCCGGCTGTCGCCGGAAAGTTCGGCGTCCGGGCCGGCGGCTACACGATGAGCAACTCCAAGGCCTGGGACCTCGAGGCCCGCTCGGCGTCCGGCGAGCTTCCGCCCGAGGGACTGGCGACCCGCGAGGTCAACATGAACGTCCTGGGCCGGGAGCTCCTGGCGAAGGGCCCGGATCGGGTGGATCTCCTCTTCGTTTACAACTGCAACCCGCTCTCCACGATGCCCAACCAGCGCAAGGTGCGGGAAGGCCTCTCCCGCGAGGATCTCTTCACGGTCGTCTTCGACCCGGTGATGACCGACACCGCGATGTACGCGGACGTCGTTCTGCCCGCGACGACGTTTCTCGAGAGAGACGAGATGTCGAGAGGCTACGGAGCGATGGTTCTCCAGGCGGGCAAGGCCGTCATTCCGCCGGTGGGCGAGTCGAGGCCCAACCACGAGGTCTTCGCCGAGCTGGCTCGGAGAACGGGCGTCGCGAGGCCGGAAGACCCCGAGACCGCGGCGGAGATGAAAGACGCCATCCTGGCGAAGAGCCCGTCGGGCGCGCGGTATCGGCGCGAGCTCGCGGAAGCGGGAATCGCGCACGCTTTTCCCGGGACGTCCGGCCCGGTCCAGTTCGTGGACATCTTCCCGCTGACGAACGATCGCAAAGCCCACCTGGTGCCCGAGGAGCTGGACCGTGAGGCGCCCGGCGGCCTCTACGCCTTCCGGCCCGACCCGGCAACGCCCGAGCTTCCGCTCGCGCTGATCTCGCCCGCGACGGACCGCACGATCAGCTCCATGTTGGGGGAGCTGCACGAGGCGCAGGTCCCCGTCGAGCTCTCTCCCGCGGACGCCCGAGCCCGCGGGATCTCCGAAGGCGACGAGGTCCGCGTCTACAATGAGCTGGGAGAGGTGAGGTGCCTCGCCCGCATCAACGACGCCCTGCGAGAGGGAGTCGCCCTTCTCCCCAAGGGCATCTGGAGACAGAACACGCTTTCCGCGGACGGCCCCAACGCCCTCGCCCCGGACACGTTCACCGACCTCGGGGCCGGCGCCTGCTTCAACGACGCCCGGGTGCAGGTCGAAAGGATCGAGCGGCCCTCCTGATGGAAAGCGTCGCCCTCGGCCATCCGGCCGCGGCGGAAGGCGAACGCGGCCGGAGGCGCCGGAGCCTCCTCGGCGCCCTGTTGCTGACGTGCGGGATCCTGATCCTCGAGGTCGCCGGCGGCCTGCTCTCCCACAGCCTCGCCCTCCTGGCGGACGCCGCGCACATGTTCGCTGACATCGCGTCGCTGATGCTGGCTTATGCCGGCATCACGCTCGCCGGCCGCGCCCCGACGGGCCGGCACACCTTCGGCCTCTACCGCGCGGAGATCCTCGCGGCCTTCGTCAACGCCCAGATCCTGCTGCTCCTGTCGGTGTACGTCGGGTACGAGGCGGCCATGCGGTTCTTCCGGCCCGTCGAGGTGCACACCGGCCTGATGTTCTGGGTCGCTCTCCTCGCGCTCGCCGGGAACCTGGGATCCATGGCGCTCCTCTCGCGCGGAAAGTCCAACCTGAACATGAAGGCGGCGTACCTGGAAGTCTTCACCGACGCGATCTCCTCGCTGGCGGTCGTGGCGGCTGCGATCGCGATGCCCCTGACGAAGTGGCACTGGCTCGACGCCGCGGTCTCGGCCGGCGTGGCAATCTTCATCCTGCCGCGAGCGATCGGCCTGCTCCGCCAGTCCGCGCACATCCTGCTCGAAGGGTCGCCGGGCGAGATCGACGTGGCCACCGTCCGGCGGGAGCTTCTGCGCCTTCCCGGCGTCGAGGCTCTGCACGACCTGCACTTCTGGACGCTGACCTCGGGCCTGCATTCGGCGAGCGTCCACATCCGCGCTTCCGAGACGCGCCCGCTCGAGGACGTCCTCGCGGCGGTCCAGGGCCTGCTCCGCGAGAAGGCCGGCGTGGACCACGCCACGATCCAGATCGAGCAGGGGCGCGAGATGAGCTGCCACGCTTCGAGCCGGGGACACGAGTGAACAGGAGAGGATTGAGATGAGGTTTCTGGCGGGTTTCCTGTTGGGCCTGATGATCCTGGGAGCGGCCGTGTGGCTCTACCTGGCGAGCGGGATGTTCGATCCTGCGGCGACGACCCCTCCGGGCAAGATGGAGACGAAGCTGGCGAACTTCGCTCTCAACAAGGCGGTCGCGAAGCGGGCCTCCTCGGAGAAGAACCCCTTTTCCGGCAAGCCCGAAGCGCTCAAGGACGGGATCGAGCATTACAAGGAGAACTGCGTCGTGTGCCACGGGGCTCCGGGAGTGGACGCGGGGGAGATCGGGCAGGGGCTCAACCCCCCGGCGCCGGAGCTGACGCTGCCACGCATCCAGAAGCGGCCCGACGGGGAGCTCTACTGGATCGTCTCCAACGGAATCCGCATGACCGGGATGCCGGCCTTCAAGCCGACGCACAAGCCCGACGAGATCTGGAAGATCGTCGCCTTCGTCCGCCACTTGGAGGAGATCACCCCCGACGAGCAGAGGGCGCTGAAAGCCGCGACGGAGCAAGCCGAGCACCACGAGGGCGAACCCGAAGAGAAGGCTGGAGACAAGCCGGAGGCGAAGCCGGCGGCCGCCGCGACGCCGGGCCACACGCATCCTCCCGGGACCAAGCCCCACAAACACTGAAACGAGCCGCCGGCGCGGGGCATCAAATTCGCAAGGCGTGACCGTGCGGATGCGACGAACACCGATCCCGGGACTCGTGGCGTTGCTTCTCTGCGCGCCTCTCGCCGCGCAGCACGCGGGGCACGAGATGCCGCCGGCCGGCCCTCCCGACCCGATGAAGGCGATGGAAGCCATGGAGCCGATGGACCACTGGATGACGATGTTCCACGGCTACGCCTTCTTGAACTTCAACCGACAGGACGGGCCTTCGGGCGGGAGCGAATTCGTTTCGCCGAACCACGTCATGGTGACGTCCATGCGCAGTCTGTGGGGCGGAAAGGTCTCGCTCCTGGGGACCTTCACGCTCGAGCCCGTGACGATTCCTCCCGAGGGGAGCCTGGAGCTCTTCCAGCGGGGGGAGACCTACAAGGGCGTGCTGCTGGTGGACCACCAGCATCCCCACGACCTCTTCGTCCAGCTCGCCGCGGCCTGGGAGCGGCCGCTCTCGTCGTCGGCTCGGATCCGCCTCTATCTCGCTCCCGTGGGCGAGCCGGCCCTCGGCCCCGAGGCCTATCCCCATCGGCTGTCGGCGTCCGAAAACCCGACGGCGCCGCTCTCGCACCACAACACGGATTCGACGCACATTTCCTCGGATGTGATCACCGGAGGAGTCACCGTCGGGCGCGTGACGGTCGAGGCGTCCGGATTCCACGGCCGGGAGCCCGACGAGAACCGCTGGAACATCGACCAGGGGAAGCTCGATTCGTACTCCGGCAGGCTCACGGTCGCCGCTCCGGCCGGCTTCTCCTTCCAGGTCTCCTCGGGCTTCCGGACCCACCCGGAGGCCCTGGAGCCCGGCAACCAGACCCGGTCCACGGCGTCGGCGTCGTGGCAGCGCGGCGACGCCTCGTCCTTCTTCGCGGCAACGCTGGCGACGGGGCTGAATCAGACCGACGAGGGGCGCGAGTGGGGCCACCTGCTCGAGTGGACGTGGAAGTTCACGGGGAAGAACTTCTTCTATGGACGCGTCGAGAAGGTGGACCGGGATGTCTACGAGCTCCTCCACAAGCAGCAGAGGCCCGAGAACCTGCCCCGCGACCGCGTCTCCGTCGAGGCGGTCACCCTGGGATTCGTACGCAACCTCCCGAGCGTGCCGGGGACGGAGACGGGCGTCGGGGCGGACCTCACCTTCTACTGGTTTCCGTCTCGGCTGGATTCAGCCTACGGAAGCCATCCCGTCTCGATCCATGGCTTTCTCCGTGTCCGCTTCGGATCCCACGGCGGAGGCCACGGTTCGATGGGGATGTGAGGGCCCGAACCCGTTACTCGCGGGAAGAGCAGTCGGGATGTCCGCAGCGGCAGCGCTCGACGTGCTGGCCAGTCGTCTGCGCCCGCGCACAGAATTCCGAGCAGTATTCCTTGCCTCCGAGGCGGACGTCGCCCTCCTCGCATTTGCATCCGCGGTGTTCACAAGCCATGGAAAACCTCCTTGGAGGAGCCTTCAGGCTCCCAGTGAATCGACGATCTGTTCCAGTGTCTGTTCAATTCCCTGCCATTCTCCCCACACCTGCGGGAAGACGTTGTTCTGCCTCATGTCGGCTTCGGCCCGCCTCGCGTCGTCTAAGAGACGGCGCGCCTCGTCGCGCAGCGCCCGTGGGTCCGCCTGGCTCGAAGAAGCCGCGCGGTCGAAATCGCGGGCCCTCCTCGCGAAGAGGTCGATCGTTTCCGAGTAGTTCCTGGTGTATGCGCCTCGGGACTCCGGGAGGTCCCGCGTCATCTGGCTGGCGCGGCTTGCCCGGTCAGCCAGGTCGCGGGAAAGCTGGGCGACCCGATCCATCGAGCGTCGTCCGTCCCAGTAGCGCCCGTCGTTAGGCCTCTGTTGCTCGTAGCCCTGGTGTCCGCCATTTCCGTACCAGCCCTCGCGGGAGTCGGGGAGCGGAGCGTTCCAGTCGTAGCGTCCCGCTCGGCGCACGTCGAAGTCATACAGCCGGACCATGCGGTTCAAGACCGCCACGGTGTCGTTCCAGTCCGAAAGCGTGTGCTCGTCCGCCTCGCGAGACCGGCGGGCGAGAGCCTGGACGTACTGCGCGCTCTTCTGGAGCGAGCGCAGGTCGTCGTCCACGTTCCAGGGCGACGCCCGGTAGCCGGCCATCCGCTCGTTGAAGCGGTCGGCCCTGCGCGCGAAGTCGCCGACGGAGCTCGGGAAGCGGCTGTCGTGGCGGTAGACCCAGGAGTCCTGGTGCCTGGCCTGGTCGGCCGCGTGCTGCGCCGTGGCGTCGAGCCACTGCGCGAGCCGGCGCATCTCACGATATCCGCGCTCGGTCATCGCGGGACGCTGAGCGGAGACGGCCGAGGATCCGGCCAGCCACAGCAAGCCGGCCGTGGCGACGGCTAGCGCAAGGCAATTGCGATTCTTCATCATCACTTTTGCCCTCCGTCCAGAGGATGAGCAAACACCGGACCACCATGAAAGGTAGGAATCGGCCCGAAATCAGTGTTTTCCGCTGTCCCTCTCCGGGGACAGTCGGTCTCAGTGGATGGCCTTCTTGCGGAACTGCCGCAGGCCGGCGACGAGGAAGAAGGAGTCGAAAAGGACGAGGGCGACGAGGACTACCGGCGCGGACAGGTGCGGGAACTGGGGCACGAGCGCGCTCCTCAGCCCTTCGCTGGAGTACACGATCGGGTTGATGAGAACGACCTTCTGGAGCACCGGGAACTTCTCCAGTGCGCTCCAGGGGTAGTAGGTGCAGCCGAAGAAGATCATCGGCGCGATGACGAGCGAGAACATCAGGCCGATCTGGGTCTGTCCGATCGTGCAGCCCAGCGCCAGGCCCATGGACGACGCGAAGAACGCGACGAGGAGGCAGACCGCGGCGAAGAGCAGCGGATGGGGGAAGCGGATGTCCACCCCCTTGCCCATCACGAGCCAGGCGAAGGGGAGGACGACCAGCCCCGAGATAAGAGCCTGGATCATCCCGGCGAAGATCTTCTCTACGGCGACCCACTCGATCTCGATGGGAGCGAGCAGGCGGTCCTCGATCTCCTTGCTGAACTGGAACTCCGACACGAGCGGCATCGCCACCGCCCAGACGCCGGTGAAGACCATCGAAAGGGCCATGACGCCGGGCAGCAGCATGCTCTTGTACTCGATCGGCATGAAGCCCGAGGTTGTCATGACGCGCCCGAAAATGAAGACGAGGAGCATCGGCTGGAGCAGGGTCTGGAGGATCAGGAAAACGAAGTTGCGCCGCGCGACGCGCCCGTCCCGGGCGAGCAAAGCGAGAAACGTCTTCAGGTTCATCTCAGTCCCTGAGGCTCCGGCCGGTGTGGTGGAGGAAGAGATTCTCCAGTGAAGGCTCGGAGATGTGGACGTCGTGGACCTCGGCGCCCGAGGAGAGCGCGGCGTTGACCGCGCCGGCGACGAGGGGTCCGCCGCGATCCGCGTACAGGTCGGCGCCGTTGTCTCCCACGTTTCGAACCTCGGTGACGCCGGGAAGGGCCGCGAGCTTCGAGATCAGATTCTCGCTGCGAGGCTGGATCTTCAGGTGGAGAACGTAGCCGCCCGGGATTGAGCTCTTCAGCTCCGCGGGGGTCCCCAGCGCGATGACCTTGCCGTGGTCCACGATGGCGACGCGCTGACAGAGCTCGTCCGCCTCGTCCATGTTGTGGGTCGTCAGCACGATCGTCCGCCCCTTCGCGTTGTACTCGCGGATGATCTCCCACAGGAGCAGCCGCGTCTGGGGATCGAGGCCGGCCGACGGCTCGTCGAGGAAGAGGACCTGGGGGTCGTGCATCATGGCCCGCGCGATCGAGAGCCGCTGCATCATGCCGCCGGAGAAGCCGCGGGGGAGCTGGTTGGCGCGGTCGGTCAATTGGAAGCGCGCCAGGAGCGCGTCGGCCTTCTCATTCCGCTCGGCGGAGGACATCCCGAAGTAGGCCCCGTGGAAGACGAGGATCTCCCGCGCGGTGAGGGAAAAATCCAGGTTCGGCCGCTGCGGAACGACACCCAGCAGAGGCTTGACGGCGACCGGCCTGGCCCAGACGTCGTGCTCGCCGATCCACGCGCGGCCCGACGTCGGCCGGATCCGCGTCGTCACGATGCCGACGGTCGTGGACTTGCCGGCGCCATTGGGGCCGAGGAGGCCGAAGATCTCTCCCGGGCGCACTTCGAGGGAGAGCTTGTCGAGCGCCACGACCTCGACCTTCTGCTTTTTCTCTCCTCGCTTGCCGCGCCGGCCGGCCGCCGCGGCCGGGGGCGGCGACGCGTACACCTTCCGCAGGTCCTCGATGCGAATGGGCAGAGACAAGGGTGTCAGTCTTTCGCGGAATTCTTTCCGAGGGAAGAGAGCTCTTTGCGCGCACGCTCGAGGATCTCTCGGACCCGCTGCTGCCGCTCGGGGGAATCGCCGGCGGCCTGGGCGGCCTTCAGCGCTTCCTTGACGAGGTGCCCGAGAGGCCCGGCCACGATGAAAGCCTGCGGCCCCATCCAGCGCGACCACTCCTCCCACCGCTCGGCGCGTCCCCAGATCTCGTCCACCGTGTCGGACTCGCGTTCGAGCTCGGCTTCGCCCTCGGGCGTGATGCGGTAGACCTTCTTTCCGTCCACGGTCTCGGAGGTGATGAGCCCCTCGTCTTCGAGGAGCTGGAGAGTCGGGTAGACCGTACCGGCGCTGGCGCGGTAGAGCCCGCCCGAGCGGACCTCGAACTGCTTGATCAGCTCGTAGCCGTGCTTCGGCCCTTCCTTCAAGAGCGAGAGCACGGCCAGCCGGACCTCGCCCTGCTCGAAGAAGCGGCGGCGGCCGCCGAGCGGTCCGAACGCGGCCCAACCTCCCCAGCTCGAAAAATTGTCCCACCCTCGCGTCATGAATGGACCCCAGACACCGACCCCGTACCGGCCTTTCGGGGAGCAGCCACCATAGAATCGCATGATATATCCTCCATAGCTTCGTGAGCTATATCGTAAGATATATCTGCAGTCAATACCGAATCAGGAAAAGGCGGCGTTTTTGACGACATCTCCGACCGATACCCCTCCCCGGTAGTTCCCGAGGAAAGTCAGGCCGGGAAAACGAGCCTCGGTCTTCTCCAGGACCGCGATTCGGGCGAGATGCCCGGCCGTGTACTGGGGAATCGAGCGCGAGTAGCGGGTCAGAAGGACGACTCGCGGATCCTGTTTCGCGCCCAGTGCCCCGGCCAGATCACGCACAGCGACCTTCGACAGCTCAGGGTCGGAAAGCCGCGCCGCGTCGGGATCCCTCGAACCACCGAGAAAAACGGTTACGAGCGCCGTTCCCTGCGGAGCTCGCCCTTGGAACAGGCTCGAGCTCCAAACGGCCCCGAGGATCCGACGGCCCTTCTGCGGAACGACGAGATGCCCGAACCCGTGAAGCGGCCCTGGCAGCGAAGCGAGCGGGACGCTCAGGTGCGCAACGGCGAGAAACGGATGCGGAATCGCTCCGAGCGCCTCCGCCGCCTCCGGAGCAAACTCCCGCACGAGCCTCGCCGCCTCCCAGGCCGGCGCCGCCAGAACGACGTTGTCCCCCTTTCTCTCACCCCCGGCGGTTCTCAAGACCCACGTCCGAGCCCCGTTCGCCGGGGTCAAACTTTCGACCCGGGTGCCGGTTCTCAGCCGATCCCCCAGCCCCGCCGCCACCGCCCGCGCGAGGGTCTCGAGCCCGTCGCCAAACGACAGCAACCCTCGCGGCGGCCTTTCCGACTCGGGCGCCTTCGCCGCTCTCCTCCTCTCCGCGATCGCTCCGCGAACGATGCTGCCGTGGTCGCTGTCCCACCGCGCGAAGCTCGGAAACGCCGCGGCGATCGAGAGGCTGTGCGAGGACCCTGCGAAGATCCCTCCCACAAAGGGCTCGATGAACCGGTCGGCGACCTCTTCGCCGAGCCGCCGCGCGAAAAACGCGTGGACGCTCTCTTCCGGGCCCGCCTCGGAGCGCCGGAAGGGCTCGGCCAGCAGCCGCAGCTTCGCCCGCGCCGAAAGAAGCTTTGTCCCGATCAGCCCGCCGGGCGACATCGGCAGCGGGTGGAGCTTTCCGTTCCACTCCACGAACCTCGGAAGCCTGGGGTCGGCGAGGAGCGCCCGGTCCTTCAGGCCGAGCTCTCCGACGAGCGCCCACAGCTCGCGAGTCGGCCGGACGGTGTTGGGGCCGAGCTCCATCAGGAACCCGTCGCGCCGCTCGGTGCGCACGGCGCCGCCGGCCCGGTCCGAGGATTCGAGCAGGACCACGTCCTCGCCCTTCGCCGCCAGCGCCCTCGCCCGGACGAGCCCGGACATGCCGCCGCCGACGACGATCGTCGAGGTCATTCCCAGAAGGCTTTCTGCGAGAGGACGACGTCCTCGAGCGCGCGGAGAAACGTCGGCCGGCTGTTCAGGCCCGGGGTCCGCCGGAAGGTCGGGATACCGGCCCTCTTCGCTTCCTCTCCGAAAAGCTGGTCGATCTCGTAGAGCGTCTCGACGTGGTCCGTGACGAAGGCGATCGCGACCGCGAGTATCTGCTTGACACCGGAGCGGCCGAGCTCTCCGATGACGTCGATCGTCGCCGGCCCCAGCCACTCGACCGGCCCGAGCTTGGATTGGTACGCGAGGGTCCAGGGGCTCTGGCCTCCCGCGCGCTCGTGGATGGCCCGGGCGCTGGCCTCGACCTCGGACTGGTAGGGGTCGCCTTCCTTCGTGACGAGCTTCTTCGGGATCGAGTGGGCCGAGAAGAGGATGTGGACGGCCTCGGGCCTCGGGTCCGGGAACTTCGCGATCTCCTCGCGGATCGCCTCCGCATGGGCCTCGACGAAGAGGGGATGCGTGGGCCAAGATCCCGTCTCGAAGAACGCGGCGCGGGGAGCGGAGTGACGGACCGCCCCGCGCGATCGCTCGAGCGCTCCCTTGGTCGTGGTCAGCGAGTACTGCGGATAGAGGGGCACGGCGAGAAAGCGCTCGACGCCCTCGCGGGAGAGGCCTTCGACGACGTCCTCGACCAGGGGATTGGAGCAGTTCATCGCGGCTCGGACGACCGCGTCGCGCCCTCCATCCCGGAGGAGCTTTTCGACGCCCGAGGCCTGCTCCTCGGTCAGACGGCGGATGGGGGAGCCGCCGCCGATGGACGCGTAGAGCCTCCGCGAGGTGTTCTTGCGGGTCACGGCGATGGTGGCCGCGATCGCCTTTCTCAGGATCGCCGGCTTGACCCGGATGACGTCGGGATCCGCGAACAGCCGGTAGAGAAACCCGGGGACTTCGTCGAGGTTCTCCGGCCCTCCCAGCTGGAGGAACAGGACCGCGCGGCGGCTCAAAGCGTCCTGGAGAAGACCGGTTTCTCGGGCGCGACGGCGAGGTACGCGTCGAAGGGCATCGCGAGGTTGCGGAGGAAGACCCGCCCGACGAGGGTGGCCCGGATCCGGTCCTTCTCCAGCACGACGAGGCCGTCGGCAGCGCAGGGCTCGAGCTTCTCCAGGGCGTCGGCGAAGAACTCGTCGAACCGTATTCCGTAACCCTCCTCGATCTCGGCCTTGACGACCACTCCATGGCAGAGGAGGTTCTGGATCACCGTTCGCCGCAGCAGGTCGTCCTCGGAGAGGTGGAACCCGCGGAAGGTGGCCGCGCCCGATGCGGCAACGCCGGACTGGTAGGGTCCGAGGTCGCGCCGGTTCTGGACATAGCTCGATCCGATGCCGCCGATCGCGCTCATGCCGAAGCCGATCAGGTCGGTCCCGGCCTTCGTCGTGTAGCCCTGGAAGTTGCGGTGCAGCGTCCGGCCGGCGCGGGCCCGCGCCAGCTCGTCCGACGGCCGGGCGAAGTGGTCCATCCCGATGTACTCGAAGCCGGCGTCGGAGAAGCGCTCGAGCGCGGTGCGGAAGATCTCGAACTTCGTGCGCTCGCCGGGCAGGTAGGGCTGGAGCACGCTCTGGTGCTTCTTCATCCAGGGGACGTTGGCGTAGGAGTAGACGGCCAGCCGGTCCGGGCCGATCTCGACCACCTTGTCGATCGTGTCCGAGAAACTCTCGGCCGTCTGGAACGGCAGGCCGAAGATCAGGTCCATGTTGATCGACGGGAACCCGAGCGATCGGGCCTGCTCGACCAGGGCCTTGGTGTCCTCGAAAGGCTGGACGCGGTTGATCGCGACCTGAACCCGCGGCTCGAAGTCCTGGACGCCCATGGAGAGGCGGTTGAACCCGAGCTTCGCGAGCGTGAGCAGGTGCTCCCGGCTCGTGACGCGGGGGTCCACCTCCACGCCGATTTCGGCGTCGGGAGCGAAATGGAAGGACTCGCGGAACTTCCGGCCGAGCCGGCGCAGCCGCTCCGGCGTGAAGTAGGTCGGCGTGCCTCCGCCCAGGTGGAACTGGACGACCTGGCGACCGGCGCCGGTCCGCCGCGCGACCCAGTCGATCTCCTTCTCCAAAGTCTCGAGGTAGGCCTCTTCGAGGGCGTGCTGTGTCCCGGTGATGACGACCGTGCAGCCGCAGAAGTAGCAGAGCTTCTCGCAGAAGGGCAGGTGCACGTAGAGCGAGAGGGGAGCGGGCGTTTGCGCCGCGGCGCTCTCTCGCAGGACCGCGTCGTAATCCGCCGGGGTGAAGTTCTCCTTCCAGACCGGCGCGGTCGGGTACGAGGTGTACCGCGGGCCTGGGACGTTGTACTTCGAGAGAAGGTCGAAGGAGAGCCGGTTCATACCGAGTCCGCCGCCGTCGCCGCGCTCGGTCCCTGCGCGCGGGGCTTCGAGGGCGCCCGCGATTCCCGGGCCGTGTCGAAGAAGGCCTGGACGGACTCGATCGGCGTCGGCGGAAGGACTCCGTGCCCGAGGTTGACGACGTGGCCGCGCCCGCCCGTCTCCGCGATGATCTCCCGCGTGCGCGTGACGACCTTTTCCGGCGGTCCCAGAAGGACTCCGGGATCGAGGTTCCCCTGGAGGGGGAGCTTCGGCGCCCGGCGCCGTACCTCCGACAGCGAGACGCGCCAGTCCACGGAGATCACGTCCGCGCCCGACTCCGCCATCGCTTCGAGCAGGTGCGCGCAGCCGTTGACGAAGAGGATGACCGGGACGTTCTTCCCCTTCAACCGAGCGATCGCGCGGGAGACCGCCGGGAGCGCCCACTCCCGGTAGTCGCGGGCGGAAAGCTCGCCCGCCCACGTGTCGAACAGCTGGACGGCGTGGGCGCCCGACTCGATCTGGAAGGAGAGGACGTCGGCGACGACATCGGAGAGCAGATCCAGCAACCGGTGAAGAGTCCCCGGCTCGTTGCCCATCATCTGCTTGATCCCCGCGTACGACTTGGAGCCGCCCCCTTCGATCAGGTAGGAAGCCAGGGTCCACGGTGCGCCCGAGAAGCCGAGGACCGCCGCGTTGTCGCCCACCTCGCGCCGCAGGGTCGAGAGGATCTTCCCGGTGAAGGCGATCTCCCGCGACGGGTCGAACCGGCGCAGCCTCGCGACGTCCCCCGCCGAGCGGACCGGCTCAGGAAGCTCGGGCCCGCGGTCCCCGAAGTCCACCCGGGCTCCCATTGCGGCAATCGGGATCAGGATGTCGGAGAAGAAGATGACGCCGTCCGGCCGGAACCGGCGGTAAGGCTGGAGGGAAACCTCGGCCGCGAGCTCCGGCGTGCGGCACAGGTCCATGAAGGAAACCTTCTCCCGGACCTCCCGGTACTCGGGCAGGTAGCGGCCAGCCTGCCTCATCATCCAGACCGGCGGACGGTCCACGGGGCGCCCCCGGCAGGCGTCGAGGAACCGGGAGGCGGAAGGGGCGGAAATCACGACAAACACATTATCTCGCGCCACCGCATTGTCCAAACCGTGGACGCCCGCCGGATGATGCGGATGGATCAGGCCGCCGGGACCTCGGAATCCTCAGAACCCGCGGTCGCCGCGTCTTCCTAGCTCGCCGCCAGCTGCCTCAAAACGTACGGCAGGATCCCGCCGTGGCGGTAGTAGTCAGCCTCGATCGGCGTGTCGATGCGGACGATGATCGGAACGGTCTCCGACCTGCCGTCCGCGCGGCGGATGTGAAGGTGGGCCTCCTGGCGGGGTCGAAGCTTTCCTTCGAGCCCCGTGAGATCGAAGACTTCGGAGCCGTCGAGATTCAGAGTGATCGCGTTTTCGCCATCGCGGAACTGGCAGGGGAGGACTCCCATGCCGACGAGGTTGGAGCGGTGGATCCGCTCGAAGCTCTGGGCGACGACCGCCTTG
>Ga0126379_10000197_pt1 | contig 31185 bp, 17 predicted proteins | sample PanSoiMetPlot_24_FD_92640 | JGI IMG/M metagenome (GOLD analysis project Ga0126379, IMG submission 92640) | Tropical forest soil microbial communities from Panama - MetaG Plot_24 | ecosystem: Environmental > Terrestrial > Soil > Tropical forest > Bulk soil | place: Panama | collected 2016-02-17
TGCGGTATATCACGAGCGACATTTTGAACGGGTCAGCGGAGGAAGAGTGGCTGGCCAATCGGGCTATGGATTTGCTGACTGTGTCCCTTCCGTTTGTTCTCTTCGGAGCAGGGAAGCACCCGAGAATTCTCAGGATTCTTCCGGCAATGATCGGTTGCATCGCTCTGCTCTTGCCATTGCGGCGCGCGAACCTGCTGGCTGTCGCGTTGGCAGTTTTGATTCTTGTGGGGATTGAACGGAGCAATGTGTACCGGCTCACCCGCAGAGTACTAGTGTGTGTAGCCATTATCTATATAGTTTCTCAATGCATTTTTCTGATTGGGATCATTGCAATGGATGTCAGCCCTCGGCAGGTGTTGACGATCTCAAGCACAGCGCTTCCCGAAGTGCGGGACCTGGCGTGGACGCTGTCGCTACTTCACGGTGAAGCGCTCAATGGGATAACCTTCGCGCAGGCGCTGATTCCTTTGCCCAGTATTGCCAGCGACTGGAGCAGTAGTCACAGTCTCCGGGCGATCAGTACAAAACTGATCGGATTAGATGAAACAAGTGAAACCGGCGGTCTCCGGCTGACGGTTATCGGCGAGGGGTACATCAACTTCGGTTATGTCGGAGCGATTGCCGTGGGTTTCTTGTGGGGCCTGGCAGTTGGCTGGTGCGAGCTTGTGATTCAGGCAACAGGGAAAAACAAGCCAGGATTCATGAACTACGGAGCGGCGCTGTGCTTTGTGTGGATCTGTTTTCTGGTGTACCTCGCTGGAACGCAAGCCGCCGCCTCGATCAAGGTAGGAGCTATGGTGGTTCTTGGAGTTGCGTGGGTTAGCAGAGAGCGCTCCGAGGCTGCAGAGTTACGATCATTGCTGAGCACCTGATAATTGTTGAGCTTTAACAGCTGATGCAGCAAGCACCAGCCAAATGACCTGCAGAACTCGCTATGCGAAACACTCTCAAACATCTTGGTAGCGTTCTTGGGGGTGAAGCGGCTGTGCGCGCAGCCAACTTTGCGGCCACACTGCTCATCGCTCGCGTTTTTGGCGGAACCGTTCTCGGCGCGTACACAGCTTGCCTGGCGGTCGTGACGGTGGTGATCATGTTTGCGGATAGCGGGCTGCAGACCTCCGCAATTACGGAACTGAGTCAAGGTGGGAGCGCGCGCCGCGAAATTCTGGGTCGATTGTACCTATGCAAAACAATGTTGATCGCCGCGGCCGCTTTACTTCTGACCGGCATTGGTCTGTGGGTGAGCGTCACACCGTTTGTGTGGGCGATTGCGGTGTGGATTACTGCACGCACGGCGCTGCAATCTTATTCGCAACTGCAGATGTCCGCTCTGAAGGCGTGTTCAAGAGCGAATTTGATTGGGGCAACGCAGGCGGTCCATGGTCTTTTACTCCTGATTTGGATCTGGCTGGTGTACACGCGAGGTTGGGGAATATGGTGGCTTCTGTTTGGGCTTACCGCCGGGCAAATGTTCGAACTCGCGGTTTTGTTTTTGGTGCTAACGTGGGCTGGCATTCGACCAACGTGGCCCGACAATTTATTGTTTTGGAAGGTCATCACGAAGGCTGCGCCATTCGGAGTCAGCTACGGGCTGGCCAACCTGATCGTCCGGGCGGATACGATCGTCCTGGCCGCACTCGTACCGCTGTCTGAGTTAGGCAATTTCTCAGCGCCGAACGCGATCCTTGCGATGGCCTATGTAGTTTCTTGGCTGTTTGGCACCGTGGTTCTTCCCGAGATGGTGCGGAGGTCTCCCTCACCGGAAAGTCTGAAGAGTTATGCAAGGACATGGGTGCGGTTGATCGCGATCACCATGACGCCGTGCACCTTGTTTGCCTTTTGGGCAGCGCCCAGGATGATGAACGTGCTCTATGGGCCGGCATTCTTGCGAAGCGGGGCCCTGGCTTCGGTGATGGCATTAGCATGTCCGTTCATCTTCCTGAATTCGGTTTATACCAATGTGGCGATCGCTACGAATAGCAAGGCAGCCCTTATGGGGCTGTTTGCGATAACTGCCGCAGTGGCAGTGCTGTTGGATTTGGTTCTCGGGCGAGCGTTTGGGGCGATCGGTGTTGCCTCGGCAATCGTGATCCGGGAAGTGGGAATGTTGGCGGGATTGTGGATGCTGACATCGCGCGCGTCTGCGCCGGTGACGCAACTTGACTGCGGTTTATCTTCTTGAAGGAACGGGGAAGTGTCTCGACGGGGAAAATTCGATTGGCTCGCAGCTATGTCCAAGACCGTTACAATCGACGCCAGATGGTTGATCGGGGGAATCGGAACCTATACCAAGAATCTTCTGCAGGGATTTGGCCATAACGCAAATGGCCTGGAACTACATGCGATTGTGAGGGGAGAAGATGAACTGCGCGTGAGAGATTGGTGCTCGCGCGTGACGGTTGTGAATGCGCCCATCTACACGCTGTGGGAACAACTGCTTGTTCCGCGAGCGGCGAAAGAATGCAATCTTCTGCACGTACCCCACTATAACGTTCCGGTGCTGCATAGAGGGCCACTGATTGTTTCGATCATGGACGTGATCCACATCAGTTGCGCGCCTTACAGGCATAACGTGAGGTCGTGTCTTTATGCCAGGCCGATGCTGAATTTTGCAGCGCGGAAAGCAGATCACATTATTACCGTTTCGAATTACTCGAAGGCGCAAATCGTGGAGGCGCTTGGAATTCCCGCGTCGAAGATTACGGTGATTCATTGCGGGGTGGGCGCTGAATTTCATCCGGGATATGACAAACAGGAATGCAAGTCCGTCGCGGCGGGACTGGGAATATCGCGGCCGTATCTTCTGTATGTCGGAAACCTGAAGCCGCACAAGAATGTTTCCACGCTGCTACGGGCGGTGGCGCAGCTCCATCAGCGCAAGAAACTCTCCCACGAACTTGTGATCGTCGGAGATGACGCCCGATGGAAGCGCACGATGGTTGACGAATGTCTGAGGCTGGGCATCGCCGACCAAGTTGTATTTGTGCCGTATGTTGCTCAGGCGCTATTGCCAAAGATCTATGCGACGGCGGATTTACTGGTGATGCCGTCGACCGCGGAAGGATTTGGTCTTCCCATTGTCGAGGCCATGGCTTGCGGGACTCCGGTGGTGTGCTCGCAAGCTGCGAGCCTTCCTGAAGTGGCGGGAGACGCGGCAGTTTATTTTGACACGGACGATGCAAGCGATTTGGCTGAAACAATTGAGTGGCTCGTGCATTCCGGCGATCTTCGCGAGTCGCTGAGAGACAAGGGTCTGCACAGGGCAAAGCAGTTCACCTGGCAGGAGTTCACTCGCAAACACATCGAGGTTTATTACCGATTTCTTGCGCAAAATTGAGAGTGAATCGACGCGAACCTCTTGTGCATCCCGGCCGATTTTTTCTCAACGCCATGTTTGTTTCGAAGCTACGGTCTATGAAACCGAGTCACAGAACACAGCAAGCGCCGGATGAAGTTTGGGAGAGGTTTGCCGAAGCCGACCCCTATACCTACATTCTGACCGACCTGAAAAGCCCTGATCCTAAGAAGTTTTGGGAGAGCGGAGAGCGAACGGTGGAGGAGGAACTTCTCCCGTTGATTCGGGAGCGTGCCATTCGCAGGCGAATTGGTCTGGAACTAGGGTGCGGAGTTGGCCGGCTTCTTTTTCCGATGGCACGCAATTTCGAGGAAATGGTGGGAGTGGATATCGCCGAGGGCATGCTGCGGCGAGCCGTTTTGTTTGCCGGCGACAACGGTATCCGTAACGTGGAGCTCGCGGCAATCTCGGGTCCGGAAGATCTGCTGCACAAGGCGGGAGAATACGCGGGCAAAGTCGATTTCCTGTATTCACTGCTGGTATTCCAGCACATTCCCGATTTTGCCGTGATCGAAGGGTACCTGCATGTCGTCAACGAACTTCTTGAAGAAAACGGTATCGCTTACTTGCAGTTCGATACCCGCGAACAAGATTTGTTCTACCAGTGGAAGACGGGGCTGCCGGATTTTGTGCTGCCGAGGTTCTGGCGCCGGGGAATACGCAGGATTCGGCGGAGTTCGGCGGAAATTGAAGTATGTCTGAGGCGCGCGGGACTGGAGATTGTGGGTGAGCTGGACCCGCGTAGCGCGTATCACCGTTACATTTTGCGAAGCGCGCGAACGACGAGCGTGAGGCCATGAGTTTCAATCTAAAACTAGGAGAGCGGGAACCGGCCGCTGAGCTGGTACCGCACAGCGTAATCGACTTGCCGAAGACGCGGGTTGCGATCGTGCACTACTGGTTCGTCAACCGGCGAGGCGGAGAGCGTGTTGTGGAAACGATGGCGGACATGTTTCCCAACGCGGATGTGTTCGCGGTGGTAGCAGATCATGAACAGTTGTCGCCGCTGCTGAGGCGGCGTTCGGTGAAGACTTCGTTCTTGCAAAAAATACCAGGCAGCCGGCGCTGGCATCGTCACATGCTGCCGCTCTACCCGTTTGCCCTGGAGCAATTCGATCTGAGGGGATATGACCTGGTGCTTAGTTCCGAATCCGGTCCGGCAAAGGGAGTTCTGACGGGCTCGCGGACCTGTCATATCTGCTACTGCCATTCGCCGATGCGGTATTTGTGGGATTTTTATCATGCCTACAGAAGTGGCAAGAGTCTCGGCACGGTGTCGCGTCCTATTTTTACGGTTGTGGCGCACTACTTGCGTTTGTGGGATGCGGCCTCGGCTGCGCGCGTGGATCACTTCGTGGCGAATTCACAGAATGTGGCAGCGCGAATTCGCAAGCATTACCGAAGAGAGTCAGCCGTTATTCATCCGCCCGTGAAGGTGCACGCCGGTTATATCGCCGATCGAATTGAGGACTACTACATGGTCGCGGGGCAGCTTGTGGACTACAAGCGCTTCGACCTGGCTATTGAGGCCTGCAATCGTTTGGGGCGGCGTTTGCACATCGTCGGCGAAGGGGAGCAATGGAAAACACTGCGCAAGAACGCAGGCCCGACGATCAAGTTTTGTGGGGCGCTGTCTGATGAAGAGCTCCGCGAGCAGTACGCGCATTGCCGCGCGCTGCTTTTCGCAGGGGAGGAAGACTTCGGAATTGTTCCGGTGGAGGCACTGTCGTTTGGCCGCCCGGTGATCGTATTCGGCCGCGGCGGGGTCATGGAGACGGTGAAAGGATTTTACCCGGATGCGCCGGCGCCGGCAGAAACTGCCTGCGGCGTATTCTTTCGGGAACAATCAACGGATTCCCTGGTGGAAGCGATTCGGGTGTTCGAGACGGCAGAGAGCAGATTCTCGCCATTTTTCATCAGCCAGCAGGCAGAGCAATTCGACGAAACACATTTCAAAGAGAAATTTGGGCGATTTGTATCCGAGAAATTGCAGGAAGGCCAGTACTCCGCTTTGTCGCTATGATTCGTGGCCGACTCAAACGCGCACAAATGTTGTTGACGGTAGCGGTGTTTTCGGTTCCGCTGGCGTCGTTCGTCGTTGCGGGATATTTCCGGTTCGGCACACACCTGATCCCGCATTATTCCGCCGACGTGGATCCATTCACGTATTTTGGCCTGCTGTTGTTGACGACCGTCTTTTGGGCACTGGCTGCGGAACACTACGAACTCATATCTCTGGAACAGCATCTACTGGCCGAGGGAAAAAGCCACCGCATTCTGCTGGCGTGCCTAACGACGTATGCTGCGGTGTTGGCGATCGACTTCTTCTATCGCAGTTCCACTTTTTCGCGTGTATTTATCTGGATCAGCGGCTTCAATCTATTCGCGCTGACCCTGCTGTTGCAGAAAGGATTCCGCTGGTACTGGAAAAATAGCCGGTTGAAGGAGAAAGCTGCCATTCAACTTCTGATCGTTGGCGCAGATGAGTTTGCTGCGCGAGTTGCCGAGTCACTACTTGTCGGAGGGGTAGCACCGTGCGGGATTAAAGGGCATATTCGGCTACCCGGACAAACGTGTGCCGTGGACCGGCATCCGGTCTATGAGCTTTGCGATGTTGAGGAGTTGGCGATTGGCAATGGTTTTGACGATGTAATCATCGCCATTCCGCCGGCTTCGTTTGACGATTTGCCTCGGTTGCGGGTGCAGCTAGCCCCACTGTGCGTGCCGGTGCGACTGGTGCTCGATGTCGGAGAAGGAATCGCGACGCGCCAGCGAGTTTTTCCACTGGGCGATTTGCTGATGCTGGATTTGCAGTCCACTCGAGCCGAGTCTGCCCTCTACGTGATTTTGAAACGTGCCTTCGATCTGGTGTTTTCCTTTTCGATGCTGATCATTGCGGGACCGCTGTTGGCGCTGGTTGCTTTGATGGTGCGACTGACATCGCCCGGGCCGGTTATTTTTGCGCAGGATCGCGTCGGTCTGAATGGAAAGCTATTCCGCATGTACAAGTTTCGAACGATGAAAGTGTCGTCGCAGGAAGATAGCGACACGCGGTGGACAATCAAAGGCGATCCACGCTGCACCAGGCTCGGCAGAATCTTGCGGCGGACCGGACTGGATGAATTACCGCAGTTTTTTAACGTGCTGAAAGGCGACATGAGCGTGGTTGGCCCGCGGCCGGAGCGTCCGGTGCTGGTGCAGAGATTCATGCAATCGGTTGGCAACTACAACACACGCCATTATCTGAAGGTCGGCATAACAGGTTGGGCACAGGTAAACGGATGGCGCGGGGACACGTCAATTGAAAAGCGCGTGGAATATGATTTGTACTACGTGCGCAACTGGACGCTCGCGTTTGATTTGTTCATCGTGGTGCTGACGCTGTTCCGGGGCTTCACGGATAAGAATGCCTACTGATGATTAGTGCTGCTGCTATCGGCATTGGCGACAATTAGTTTGCCTGCTTTTGACTTTGCAGTGACAACTGCACGGGTCGGGATTCGGTATCGTTGCTTGTCGGCCGGAAGCGATCTTGTTCTTTTCATTCGCGCGGAAGAGAGAGAACTCGAAACCGCTCCCGGCCGTCCTACCTAGGCGAACTCCGCTCAATTCAGGATACGGTGTTCCAGGATGCCTCAGCCTGAAGCTTGGTGATCAGGCTTTAGTGGTAGTCTGTGAAGCAGCCTTGAGCTTGGCGGAGCCGCGCCAGGCTAGCAGCAGCATCAAGAGACCAAAAACGAGCAGACCCACACCCGCGTCGAAATTAATGTTGATGCCAAGTGAGCGGGTATAGATTTGCTCGTCGCCAAACAAACCGAACAACGCCAGGATCACACCAAACAAACTAAACATCCATCCGATGGGGTAACGAATATCCAGGCTCATCGCGAGTCTCCCGTCTACCTGAAAATAATGTTTAATATCAGGGCAAGCACAAGGACCACAACACCGAGAAAAGCAGGACGCTGGTGCCACATCAGGTGCTCTTCACTGGGCTTTTTCGTCAGGGAATAGACCAGCCCGACGAGTTCCTTCTCGTCGCGAGGCTTGGTAACGAGGCTAATCGCGACGGTGACCGAGAAACAGACGACAAAGGCCCAAATTGCGGTCCAGAAGTTTTGCGCCATTTCGCTGGGATAGTTGTGCAGCACAGTGATCCAGCCGCCCTTGATTCCGATGCTGTCCCCTTGTGGCAGGGATAAGCCGTGGTGAAGGGCAGCCGCAGCGGTGCCGGAGAGCAGGCCGACGAAGGCGCCGTGGCCCGTGGTGCGCTTCCAGAACATGCCGAGGAGGAACGTGGCGAATAATGGGGCGTTGACAAAGGCGAACACCAATTGCAGGAAGTCCATCAGGTTATTGAAAGAGTTGGCCGCGTAGGCTGCGGCGATCGAGAATAAGACACCAAAGACAGTGGCAAATTGTCCCATGTGCAAGTAGTGTTCGTCGGACGCGCCTTTGTGGATGTAGGACTGATAGATGTCGTAAGTCCAGACGGTATTGAAGGCAGTGACGTTGCCGGCCATTCCGGACATGAAGCTAGCCAGGAGTGCAGTGAGGCCAAGGCCCAGGATGCCCGTCGGGAAGTAGTGCAGCAGCAAGTTGGGGATGGCAAGGTCGTAGTCGAGGACTGGTTTACCATTGCGGTCGAGCGCAGGCTTGCCGGTAGCGACGTCGACCTTGACGGGGATCAGGCCCTTTCCGTCTTCGGTGACCGTTTGCATTTGAACCACGCCATTGACGGTGACGGCTTCAGGCGTGCTCGGTAGCGCCAGAGCGATCATGCCGGGAAGAATCACAAGAGCCGGAAAGAACATCTTCGGCACAGCGGCGATCAGGGGAGTGCGGCGAGCGTCGGTCATCGAGCCCGCAGCCATGGCGCGCTGAACCACGAGGAAATTTGTACACCAATAGCCGAACGAGAGAGTAAAACCGAGGCCCATTACCAGGCCGAACCACTCAACGCCGAGTGGATTGTTATGCGGATTGGTCATGCCCAGCCAGGAATGCGTGAACGTTTCCGGCAGTCGCGTTTTCAGCCCACTCCACCCACCCACATCTTTCATGCCGAGTAGAACGAGCGGCAGAAATCCTGCGACGATGAGAAAAAACTGTAGAACCTCGTTGTAAATCGCGCTGGTGAGGCCACCGAGGAAGACGTACCCCAGCACGATCAGAGCGGAAATGAAAATGCTCAAGTGGAAGGACCAGGACGCGGGCGCGCCCATCTTGGCCAGCGGGGCGTCGAGGATGTGGAGAATCTGAATCAGCTTGGCCATCGCGTACATGGAGATGCCTGACGAGAAAATCGTCATCACCGCAAATGAGATGGCGTTGAAGGCCCGGGTCTTTTCATCGAAACGGAGGCGCAGAAATTCCGGCACCGAGCGGGCGCGCGAGCCGTAATAAAAAGGCATCATGAAGAGGCCGACGAAGACCATGGCCGGAATGGCGCCAATCCAATAGAAATGGCTGGTGGCAATTCCGTATTTCGCGCCGGATGCGCCCATGCCAATCACTTCCACGGCGCCAAGATTCGCCGCCATGAAAGCGATACCGCAGACCCAGGCTGGGAGAGAACGGCCCGCAAGGAAGAAATCTGTGCTGGTCTTCATAAAGCGTTTAAGGAAGATGCCAATGCCCAGGACGAAGGCGAAGTAAAGAAACATGATGACCCAATCAATGGCTGTCAGATTCATTTCGCAATCCTTTCCACTGAAAGCGGGTAAATCATCAAGACGATCACTGGGTCGATGTTGGAGGTGTCGGTCGTGATCGAAGTCGAGTTCCCGAATTGTGACCCACGCGCGAGAACAGCGCCCTTGTGGTTCTAAAATGCCTTGAGTTTGGCAGTTAAGCAAGCCTATAAGTCAAAAATAGAATTTTTCCAGAGCACGCGACGGCAAAACTTTGCCACCGAGAAGCGATTCGGTCGGCGGGCTGCAGGGTCATGCGGTGGGCTGGTGGCGAGCCGCTAGGATGAAAAATCGACGCAACGCCGCGTGCGTTTGCATGGCCGAGAATTTCTCGGAGGCGTATGTGATCGCGCCACCGGAGTTTGCACTGTGGCACGAAGTCGAACCGGTGACGCTGGACCGGCTCCGCGCTTCCATGATTCACTGGTTGGCTGGCGAACACCCTGCCTAACGCTCGCCCGCACGAAATATCCCGGGGGAGGAGAATTCCGACGAAACGCGCGGAGATGTTGGAGCAAGCTCGTGCGCAACGCGAACCTCTGAGCATGATTGTGATCGGAGGCGGTGCGACGGGTGTCGGGGCGGCACTGGACGCAGCGGCGCGCGGCTACAAAACGCTGCTGCTGGAGCAACACGATTTTGGGAAGGGAACGTCGAGCCGCAGCACCAAGCTGGTGCACGGCGGCGTGCGATATCTGGAGCAAGGGCAAGTTTCCCTGGTGATGGAGGCACTGAAGGAACGAGGCATTCTTCGGCAGAATGCGCCGCATCTGGTGAGCGAGATCCCTTTCGTTGTGCCCAACTATTCCTGGTGGGAAGGACCGTTCTACGGCATCGGGCTCAAGCTCTATCAAGGTTTGGCGGGGAAGTATGGGTTCGGCCCTTCCGAGCTGCTGTCCAAGGAAGAAACTCTCAAACGTTTGCCGAACATCAACACCGACGGTCTGCGCGGCGGCGTCATCTACTACGACGGGCAGTTTGATGACGCGCGGTTGTTGATCGATCTGGTGGCGACTGCGGTTGAGCAGGGCGCGACGCTGCTTAACTACGTGCGAGTTACCGGCTTGACGAAAGACGCGGACCACATGGTGGACGGTGTGGAGGCACGCGACGTGGAGACCGGCGAGGAATTTACGTGGCACGCCAAGGTGGTGATCAACGCTACGGGGCCGTTCACCGATTCGGTGAGGCGGTTGGCGGACCCAAACGCAGAAGGGATGGTTTACCCAAGCCAAGGGGCGCACATTGTTCTGGATAAATCATTTCTTTGCGGAGACCACGCCATCATCGTGCCGCGTACGAGTGATGGGCGCGTGCTGTTTGCCATTCCCTGGCACGAGCACACGCTGGTGGGCACCACGGACACTCCCGTGGAACAAGCCAGCCTGGAACCGGTGCCGATGGAACAAGAAATCGACTTCATGCTCAATACGGCGAACCAGTACCTTGCGAAGAAACCGACGAAGGACGACATACTGAGCACGTTCGCGGGAATACGGCCGCTGTTGCGCTCTGGCGACAAGAAAAATTCGGCGTCTCTTTCGCGCGATCATTCCATTCAGATTGATCGCACGGGCCTGGTGAATATTGCGGGCGGCAAGTGGACCACTTACCGGAATATGGCGGAGCATTGCGTGGACGAGGCCGCAACGCTCGCGTGCCTGACGGAACGTCCGAGCGTCACGAAACATCTGAACATCCACGGACACGATCACAAAGCGGAGCGTTTTGGGTCGCTCGCGTTTTACGGGTCCGACGCGCCGTTGATTCAGGAGATGATTCGTGCCGATGCTCGTCTCGGCGAAGTTTTGCATCCGGCACTGCCGTACTGCGCCGCGGAAGTTGTATGGGCCGCCCGCGAGGAGATGGCGCGCTCGGTGGAAGACGTGTTGGCGCGACGCATCCGTGCGCTCTTTCTGAACGCCAGGGCAGCGATGCAGATGGCGCCGCACGTTGCGCGAATCCTTGCGGTTGAACTAGGCCGCGACCAACGATGGCAGGAAGATCAAATACAACAATTTCAAGAAGTGGCGCGAGGCTACCTTGTCAAAAAATAGTTGGCTTGAAACGCGGGTGGTGCGCAACTTTTTGGCAGAACAAACTCGCTGGCGCGGCGTTTCTCGGGTAGACTCGGGAAGATCGCTATGACCAGAGTATCGCGTCGCAACATGCTGAAGAGCACTATTTCGGGTGTGACTATGGCTTCCGTCCCAGCGACGTTGTGGTCTGGGCAAAACGCGCCGGTTGCGCGCAACGGGCGAGTGAAACAATCGGTGTCGCGCTGGTGCTACCAGCAGATTCCGCTGGATGATCTTTGCGCCAGCGCTGCGCAGATGGGCCTGAAGGCGGTGGATCTGCTCAAGCTGGAAGAGTTCCAGGTGCCCGCACGCTATGGGCTTATTTGCAGCATGGGATACGCGGGAGGCGGCGAGATCGCCAGCGCGATGAACCGGGTGGAAAATCACGCGAAGATAGAACAAGCTTTTCGGAAGAATATTCCGCAAGCGGCCAAGGCTGGAGTGCCGAACGTGATCACGTTTTCTGGGAACCGCTCGGGGATGTCAGACGAGGAAGGGACCAAAAATACGATTGCGGGATTGAACCGCGTAAAGAAAATTGCGGAAGATCACGGCGTAACGATTTGCATGGAACTGCTGAACAGCAAGGTGGACCACAAGGATTACATGTGCGACCACACGGCGTGGGGAGTGCGCGTGGTGGAGGCGGTGAATTCGCCGCGCGTGAAACTGCTGTATGACATCTACCATATGCAGATCATGGAAGGGGACCTGATCCGCACGATCCAGCAGAACATTCAGTGGCTGGGACACTTCCACACCGGCGGCGTTCCGGGCAGGCATGAACTGGACAATACCCAGGAAGTGCAGTGGGACGGGGTGATGCGCGGGATCGTGGCGGCCGGATTTCAAGGCTATGTCGCACATGAATTTGTGCCCACGCGCGATCCCCTTACTTCCCTGAGGCAAGCCGTCGATTTGTGCGATGTCTAATGGCCGAGAGAAAGATCAAGCCGAACGGCGGAATGAACGATGCAAATCCTGGTCACTGGCGCGACCGGCAAGGTCGGACGCAATTTTATTGAGCGCGCGCTTAGTTCTCAAGCCTTCGAAGATGTGAGCATCCGCACGCTATGTCACAACAGAATTCTGGATCCGCGCCCACGGCTGGACATTGTCCAGGGCAATATTTCTGATCGTGCAATGGTGCGCAGAGCCTTGGATGGCATTACGCATGTACTGCATTGCGCCACGTGCAAAGAAACGCCCGACGATATTATCGACGTGGCTGTTAAGGGACTCTTTTGGCTACTGGAAGAGTGCCGGTCTAGGCCTTCCTTCCAGCAGTTCATCCTGATCGGCGGTGACGCTGCGGTCGGCCATTTTTTCTACAACCATCCGTCGCCGGTCACGGAACAGCAGAAACATGGTGCTTATCCCGGATGTTACGCGCTATCGAAAGTCCTGGAAGAGGTGATGCTGGAGCAATATTTCGTCCAATACGACCTCAACGGATGCTGTCTGCGGGCGCCGTGGATCATGGAAAAGGATGATTTTAAATACTCACTTTCGTTTGGCGACGACGTTTTTGGCGGCCCGCGTTGGCGAGACTTGGTCGGGCCCGAACGCGCCGACGCCTATTGCAAGAGTGGCGCGATGCCCCTGATGCTTGATGCCGCAGGCGTGCCCATCAAACGCAATTTCGTGCACATCAGCGATCTCGTAGATGCGATTCTGAAGACGCTCAACCATCCCAAGGCGCGGCAGCTGACCTGCAACATTGGTATGGACGAGCCGGTGGATTACCGGCAGGTCGCCGAGTATCTGCGGCAAACAAGAGGAATTCCCGCCGTGGAGATCAAAACTCCCTATCATTCAACCTGGCTGGACAATTCCAAAGCGAAGTTCCTGCTCGGCTGGAGGCCGCGCTTTGACCTGAAGCGACTAATCGAAGAAGCCTGGACTTACGAGCGCAATGCAGGCGATCGCCGGCACACGTGGTACCCGGGATAACGGGTTGGATTTCTCCACGAACCGGACAATGTCATTCGCAAACAACCTGGGCGCACGGGAAATGGTTGACAGACCTGTTAAGCTTTTCCCATTCTGGTTTTCTGTTCCATGTTTCTGACGAGACCAAACACTAAGGAATGAGATGGACCGACGAAATTTTTTGAGAACGACAGGAACGGTGATTGCCGGCGCTACTCTCGCGAACGGTGCATTAGCAGAAAGTTCGCAGCAAGGCAGCGACGCTGTGGCGGGCGGACGGTTGATTCTTCCGATCAATCGCAACTGGCGCTACAACCCCAAGTTCGTGGAAGGGGCCCACGGCAAAACTTTCGACGACGCGGCGTTTCAACGCGTGGTTGTTCCGCACACCAACGTCAAACTGCCCTGGCACAGTTTCAACGACAAGGACTACGAATTCGTTTCCATTTACCGGCGGCGTTTCAAGCTGCCTCCGGAGGCGCGCGGGAAGCACGTATTTGTGGACTTTGAAGGCGTGATGACCGCGTCGACAGTATGGATTAATGGCGTGCGGCTCGGCGAATACAAAGGCGGCTACACGCCATTTTCGTTTGACTTGACGCCGCACATCGATTTTGCCGGCGAGAACGTGCTGGCCGTTGATGTGGATTCGACCGAACGGCCAGATATTCCTCCTTTCGGATATCAGATTGATTACCTGACGTTCGGAGGGATGTACCGCGAGGTGTCGCTTCGCGTGGTTCCGGGAACGTTTATCGAGAACGTTTTTGCGAAACCCATGGATGTTCTGACTCCGCATCCGCGCGTGCAGGTGGACTGCTTCCTGCAGCGCCTGGAAGCGTCGCGCGAGCCGATGGATCTTGAGGTTGAGCTGCGGGATGGGAATCAAGCGCTCGTGAAGGGCACGGCGAAAGTTCCGGCGTCAGCGGCAACGACCGAGCCGGTCGCGCACTCGGTGATGCTCGAAAATCTGAGCGGCATCAAATTGTGGGACCTGACCACGCCGAATCTGTATTCCGTACATGTGCGGCTGGTGAAAGGGGCGCAGGCTGTCGATCAGGATTCGCGGAGAATTGGATTTCGGCAAGCGCAATTCACCGACCACGGATTCGAACTAAACGGCAAGGTGATCAAGCTGCGAGGTCTGGACCGCCATCAGACGTTTCCGTTTGTGGGTCAAGCCATGCCTGGCCGGCCACAGCGGCGAGATGCGGAAATCCTGCGGGTGAAGCTGCGGTGCAATATTGTGCGCACGTCGCACTACCCGCAGTCGCGGCATTTTCTGGATGCTTGCGACGAATTGGGGCTGCTGGTGCTGGAAGAAATTCCCGGCTGGCAGCATATTGGCGAGGAAGCCTGGAAGCTGATCTCCATCGACAATGTGAGACGCATGATCGAGCGCGATTGGAATCATCCCAGCGTGATCCTGTGGGGCGTACGCATCAACGAATCGAAAGACGATCACGATTTCTACATACGCACTAATGCGCTTGCGCGCAAGCTCGATCCAACGCGTCAAACGGGCGGCATCCGTAATTTCCAGGAATCGGAGTTCCTGGAGGACGTTTTCACCATGAATGACTTCGGCTTCCCGTTGAAGCCGCCCAATCATCCGCGCTACCTGAACACCGAGTTTGTCGGGCACACCTATCCGACAAAGACCATCGATAATAAAGAGCGGCTGATGGAGCACACTGTCCGCCACGCGCGGGTTCACGACCAACTGGCTTCCAATCCGCAATACGCAGGTGGAATCGGCTGGTGCGCGTTCGACTACAACACGCACGATGATTTCGGCAGCGGCGACCGTATTTGTTACCACGGCGTGACGGACATCTTTCGTGAGCCAAAGCCTGCGGCGGGCTTCTACAAATCGCAATGCGATCCTTCGGAAGAAATTGTACTGGAGCCCGCGTTCCACTGGGCGCGTGGCGATGAATCGATAGGATTTACGAAGGGCATGGTGTGTTCGAACTGCGACCACCTGAAATTCTATGTTGGCGATAAATTGGTGGCCGAAGCCGACCCGGACAAAACACAATTCCAATACCTGCGCTATGCGCCGTTCACTGCGAGTTTGGGGTCTGCCGTACATCAGTGGGGAGACTTGCGGATTGAAGGATATCTGCAGGGCAAAAAGGTGATTACCAAGACGCTTTCGGGCAAGGGTATCGACCAGAAATTTTCGCTGCTGGCCGATGACACAAAGTTGAATGCCGACGGAGCCGACACCACGCGCGTGGTGCTTCGTGTGACGGATGAATACGGCGCGATACGGCCGTTTGCGAACGACGCAATCAAGCTCGAACTCGAAGGCCCGGCGGAGATCGTCGGCGATAATCCGTTTGCTTTGGTAGGCGGCACCGGGGCCATCTGGATTCGCGCGAAAGAACAAGCGGGAACGGTGCAACTGACCGCGACACACCCAGTCCTCGGTGTACAGAAAATTCAATTCGAGCTTGTGAATGTGGCTCCAGAAACGGCCTAGCGCGAAGCGGTTGGCCGAGTCTCATGGCAATTTTGAGAAAGCGGAAAGAAGGAGCAGCGCCATGAATACGTTATGGTCGAAGCCTCTTTTGATGACGGTAGCCGCGTTTGGGATGGCGATGTCGGCGAGGGCACAGGCGAGCTACGATTTGCGCTCACCCGACAAGCGAATCGAAGTACAAATCCGCACAGCGCAAGGCATTCGCTACGACGTGGTACTGAACGGCAGAGGGATTCTGCAGGACAGTTCGCTGTCTCTGGACGTTGACCACAAAGTGTTAGGGCGCGAGGTGAAGGTCGCAGGGTCGAAGGAACGGCACAACGACCAGATGCTCGAGCCGGTGGTGCGGCAAAAATTTGCGAAGATTCGAGAAAATTACAATGAGCTGCGCCTGGACATGGAAGGCGGGTATGCCGTGGTGTTTCGCGCATACAACGAAGGAGTTGCTTACCGCTTCGAGACCGCTCTGCCGGCACAGCAGGTGAAAATCTACGGCGAAGAAGCAAATTTCCGTTTCCCTCGTAATTTCGCGGTCTTCTATCCCCAAGAGGACAGTTTCTTCTCGCACAATGAGCGCAAATACTTGCCGCAGCATTTGTTTGAGATCAACCCGGATTTTCTGGGGAGCTTGCCGGCGGTGGTGGATGTAGGCGACGGCGCAAAAGTGGCCATAGCGGAATCGGATGTGCAGGAATACCCCGGGCTTTGGCTGCTGGGAACAGGTGGAACCGGACTTAACGCGACGTTTCCGCCGTATCCCTTAAAAGAAGAACTGTTCCGAGACCGCGATTACAAAGTTGTGGAAAGCGCCGATTACATCGCGGTCACGACGGGAACGCGCACTTTTCCATGGCGCGTGCTGGGCATCGCCGACCGTGACGCCGATTTGCTGACAAATCCGCTGGTGTGGTTACTCGAACAACCGTCACAGGTGCAGGACACCGGTTGGATCAAGCCGGGCAAGGTGGCTTGGGACTGGTGGAACGACAACAATGTTTACGGCGTGGACTTCAAAGCAGGCATCAACACGCAAACGTATAAGTACTACATCGATTTCGCGGCGAAGTACGGAATCCCGTACATCATTCTGGATGAAGGCTGGTACAAACTTGGCAATGTGCTGGACGTTGTGCCGGAAATAAATATGGAAGAGTTGACGACGTACGCGAAACAAAAAAATGTTGGCGTGATCCTGTGGGTGGTATGGAAAACGCTGGATGATCAGCTGATTCCCGCGCTGGATCAATATCAAAAATGGGGCATCAAGGGAATCAAAGTTGATTTCATGCAGCGCAGCGATGAGCTTGTGATCAACTACTACCATAAAGTCAGTGGAGAAACGGCCAAGCGCAAAATGCTGGTGGATTTTCACGGCGACCAGAAGCCTGCGGCCATGACGCGGACCTGGCCTAACCTAATCAGCACGGAAGGCGTGCGCGGGATGGAGTGGAGCAAGTGGAGTGCGGAGGCCGAGCCACAACACAACGTGACGCTGCCGTTCACGCGAATGTTTCTTGGCCCGATGGACTACACACCCGGAGCGATGCTGAATGCGACGAAGACTAGCTTCGCTCCTCTGACGCACCGGCCGATGGCCCTGGGGACGCGTTGTCAGCAATTGGCGATGTACGTGGTGTACGAGAGTCCCTTGCAGATGCTCTCAGACAGCCCTTCGAACTACCTGCGCGAACCGGAATCGATGGAGTTTCTCGCGGCGGTGCCAACGCAATGGGATGAATCGAAGGCGCTGGATGGGAAAATCGCGCAATACGTGGTGGTCGCGCGCAGAAGTGGTTCGGATTGGTATGTGGGCGCGATGAATAATTGGACGGCGCGCGAACTGGAAATTGCTTTCTCGTTCCTGCCCGAGGGGAATTTTCAGATGGATGCTTATCAAGATGGCGAGAACGCTGACCGGATGGCGAGCGACTACGAACTGGTGAAGTCGCAGGTAAATCGCGCGACCAAATTGAAGATCAAACTAGCGCCGGGTGGCGGGTGGGCGGCACGGATTCATCCGTAGGCGGAAGTTGCCGGATGACAACTATGTGCTGAAGGCGCGACGCGCTACTTTAGCTTGGGCTTAAACGTGTCGACAATTCCGCTGCCTTCGCGGATGGTGAGGATCTGATTTGCCTTGACCTGCGTGAAGCGTTCCACTTTTTGCGTGGTAGGCCATTTTACTTCCACAACATCCGCAAGTTGGGCTTTGCCTAATCCGAAGTGCAAGCGTAGATCGGATTGCGACATGACGCTGGCGCCGCTGTGGACCTCATTCATTTGCGCGTGATTGCCGGTGAGAACGCGCACGCGAGCTCCGATGGCAGTGCGGTTGCATTTCGTTCCAATCAATTTGATCTTGAGCCAGTTTTGCGAGTTGCCGCCGTCGTTGCGCAGCAGCGAAGGGATGTCATTCATGTTCAATATCAGGGCGTCGATATCGCCATCGTTATCAAAGTCGCCGAAGGCGGCACCACGGCTGGAAAAACGCTCGCTGATGCCGGGCCCCAGTTCTGAGGAAACATCCTTGAATCTGCCGCCTCCGAGATTCTTGTAGACCAAGCGGGGATTTTTGAAAGTCTGACCGAGGCTGTGGGCTTCGATTTCCGGGTAGACGTGCCCGTTGACCTGCATGATATCCGGCCAGCCATCATTGTCGTAGTCGATGAAGCCGCAGCCCCACGCGACGTACTGGTTGTTAATGCCAACGCCTGAGGAAAACGCCTCGTCGGTGAACGTGCCATCGCCGTTGTTGTGGTACAGATTGCAGGTATCGTCGGCAAAGTTAGTTTTGAAGATGTCGAACCAGCCGTCGCAATCGTAATCACCGACGGCGAGGCCCATGCCCGCCTGCTCATGGCCATTTTCGTTGTAGGCGCAACCCGCGCCTACGGCGACGTCGGTAAACGTGCCATCGTGGTTGTTGTGGAACAGGATGCTCGGCTCGGAATCGACCGCGACGTAAATGTCGGGCCAACCATCGTTATCAAAATCGTAGGAGACGGCCGTGATGGAGTAACGCGGGCCGGGTTTGAGGATGCCGGCTTTTTCGGTGACGTCGGTAAAGGTGCCGTCGCCATTGTTGCGGAAGAGATTGTTCGTGTCTCCAGCAAGACCGCGCGGGCCGCACATTACCGGAACGCCTTTCCACTGGCAGGAAGCAGCATCTCCGGGATTCGCAGCGCTGGCTGGGTCGAGTTTGATGTAATTGCAGACGAATAAATCCAGGTGGCCATCGCGGTCGTAATCGAACCAGGTGCACCCGGAGCCCCAGCGAACCAGTTCGTTGTAGAGACCGGCTTTGCGGGTGACGTCGGTAAAGGTGCCGTCGCCATTGTTGTGGAACAGGATATTGTGTCCCCAGAAGCAGCAGAACAGATCGTCCCAGCCATCGTTGTCGTAGTCGCCGACGCACACGCCGGTTTGCCAACCAGTACGGCCGAGACCGGATTTTTCGGTGACGTCGGTGAATGTGCCGTCGCGATTATTTTTGTAGAGGTGCGAAGTGGGAGCGGCACCCGTGGGCCAGTTGGCGTCAAGACGCGAACCGTTCGTCAGATAGATATCGAGCCAGCCATCGTTGTCGTAGTCGAAAAAACCGATGCCGCTGCCCTTCGCTTCAATGATCAGACGTTTGTGCTCGAGGCCACCCCAGACGTTCGGAATAGTCAGCCCGGCTTTGCGGGCAACGTCCACGAAAGTGACGGGCGAGGCCACGGGAGTATTCGGAAGGGATTTTGCTTCGAGGATAACCGAGCGATTCCACTTCCAGACCGGCGTAGCGAGCGCATCAAGTAGCGTTGCGCCGAGCGCCACAAAGGAAGAGCCAAGAAATCGTCGTCGCGGCAGACGCAGGGTCATCGGCTTGGTACCTTGGGGAAGCTTCGCGGAACGATTCCGGTACCTTCCTTGACGGCGATGATTTGAGCGAGTGGCACGTTCGTCAAGCGGTCGACTTGGCCGCTAGGCCAGGTAATTTCCAGCGAGTCGATCTTCGCGCGCTTTGCAAGGCCGAAATGAATTCGCGGGTCGCTGGCCGACATATAACCCATACCACCTTTAGCCTGCTCCACTTCCACAAATCCTTCGGCGGTCAATTTTAGCGAAGTGCCGATGCCGTCGCGGTTCGACTTTGTGCCGATGAGCAAAACCTCCAGCCAGTGATTGGCATTTCCGCCGTCGTTGCGCAAGATTTCCGGATAATCCCCACGAACATTCACCGCGATGTCGAGATCGCCATCATTGTCGAAATCGGCTGTGGCCAAGCCGCGGCCAGCGATCGGGCGGATAAAATCAGGACCAAGTGAATCGGAAACTTTTTGAAACTGGCCTTTGCCGAGGTTACGAAACATCAGCAGCGGCTCTTTGTAAGACACTTCACTGTGATAGAGGGCCACGTTGTCGACCATTGCGCCGTTGGCCTGCAAGATGTCTGGCCAGCCATCGTTGTCGTAGTCCATGAACTTCATCGAGACGCCGCTCATTCCCATGGCTTTGTTTCCGATGCCGGAAGAAAACGTGGCGTCGTCGAAAGTTCCGTTGTGATCGTTGTGGTACAGACGGTTCAACTCGAAGTCCAAGTGCGTGATGTAGACATCCTGCCAGCCGTCGCGATCCACATCCGCTGCGTCGATTCCCATGCCTGCTTCGTAGCGGCCATCTTCGCTGGCAGCCATGCCCGAAACAAACGACACATCCTCAAAGGTACCATCATGCTTGTTGAGGAAAAGGAAATTGGGCCAGGAGTCGTTGGCAATGGCAATGTCGGTCCAGCCGTCATTGTTAAAGTCCGCGAGAACCACGCCCATGCCTTTGGACTCCGGCTTTCCTATACCAGAAGGGTCGCTGACGTCGGTGAAAGTTCCGTCGTGGTTATTGTGAAACAGCTTGGTTTTCTGTCCCTTGTAGTTGCCGGGATGGCAATAGGAGCGGTAACCGGGCCGATGTTCGCCGCACCAGATATTGTTTTTGGGGCTCCAGTCGATGTAGTTGGTGACGACCAGGTCGAGCCAGCCGTCTTTATCGTAATCGAACCAGCCGGCGCTGGTGGACCACATTCCCTGATCCGCGACACCGGCTTTGCTGGTCACGTCGGTGAAAGTCCCATCGCCGTTGTTGTGGTAGAGGATTGCGTTGCCGTAGCCGGTGACGTACAGATCGGGGTAGCCATCGTTGTCGAAATCGCCGACGGCTACCCCTTGGCCGTAATGCCCTTCACCCAGCAATCCTGCTTTTTCCGTGACGTCAGTAAAGCTGCCGTCGCCGTTGTTGTGATAGAGAGCGCAGCGCAACGGGCGCGGCGGTTTGTAAATGTCGGTCGCGGCAGTCTGCACGAAAAAAAGATCCATTAAGCCGTCCTGGTCGTAGTCGATCCAAGCGACGCCGGTGCCCATGGTCTCCAGGTAATACTTCTCTTCGGTTTGCGTGGAATCCTGCAGAAAGGTGATGCCGGCGGATTTTCGGATATCTGTAAAATGGACGCTAATGGGAGCATCTTTTTGCTTCGGGCCTTGTGTGGATTGAGCCATTAGAGCGATAGCAGCTAAAAGCATGGGGGCCAGTGCAGTGAACTCGATGAAATAATTCCTGCGGGGTGAAAGTTTCTTGGTCTTCGTGATCTTGGGCATTCACAGAGTCCGGTCAGCGACGGAAAGGGCAAATTGGAGCAGTTGCTGGCGAGCCAGCATGGGCATTGGTTCGTTGACGACCAGCGGCATGGCCGGCGCTTTTTCCAAGGCCTCTTCAATACGATTCACGTCGAGGCCGCCAGCGCTGCTGCCTTTGAAGCGGCTGAGGACTTCTTTGGCTTTTTCGATTTGGCCCGTGTGGTAGTAGAAAACACCCAACGTGGAATAGCTGCCCGACCACTCAGGCAACAGGTCAACGGCTTGCGTCAGCTGTTCCGCTGCCTGCATGGTGTTGCCTTGTAACGCCGAAACCAATCCCTGTCCCCACAGAAGTTTTCCCGAGCCTGGAATTCGAGTGAAGCCTTCTTGCAAGGTCTTTTGGGCGCCGCCCAGATCGTTCTGGCGAAGTTGGAGCAGCGTGAGCGAGAGATAGTATTGGTCGTTGTCAGGGTTTCGACGAATGGCATTGCGATAAATCTGCGAAGCTTCAGGCGGCTGGCCGAGATGAGCCTTGATGTCGGCGAACAGAGAGAGGAAAGCATCGTCCTGCTGACCAGCGCTCGAGACTTGTTGCGCAACATCCAGGGCCTGTTGGTATTGGCCTTTGCGGAAATAGGCGTCCGCAAGATCGAACTTCACATCATCGGAATCAGGGTTGGCTTGCTTTGCCGACTGGAAATGTTGGATGGCCTCGTCATACAGATGGTAACGCGCCAGCAAAACACCGATGCCGGTCTGTGTGCGGTAGTCTCCAGAACTGAGTTGGTCGAGCTGCGCGATGGCTTGGCGAGCATCCTGAACCCTTCCGAGTTTTAGATAGCCTTCGGCGAGCAAGTACAGATTTTCCGGCTGGTCCGGTTGTTTCTGGATCTGCGCCGACAGCTCGGTGAGGTCGAGTTGCGTCTTCTCCTTGCCGGAGAGATTCGAACGGTTATCGAGATAATCAAAGAGATGTTGGTAGGGGTAGGGCCCAGTGGAGGCATTCTTGGAGAGAGTCTGGAAGACGCTCAAATCCCGCTGGGCGGCTTCGGTTTGGTGGAGGCTCCTCTCGACCATGGCCAGCTTGTAATATCCTGGCGCCGGCGAGCGGCTCACGCGGACATATTTTCTGAGCAGCGCGGCAGCCTCCGCGTATTGTTTACTTTTGATGCGCAAGTTTGCGAGCTCGAGCAGGGCATCGGATTGCTCAGGGTCCGCGCGGAGCGCTTCCCGGAAAAGATGTTCGGCGGCCAGATGATTTCCCTGGCGTTCCTCAATGTAACCGAGGTTGAACAGGCACGTCGAGTTTCGCGGATCTTTCTTCAGGCCTTCTTGAAAGTATTTGCGCGCCTCGTCGAAGCGCCCCAAGCGGCGGTAGGAGAATCCCAAAAACGCATAGGACCGCGCGGACGGATCCAGTTCGATTAAACGATTGAATTCTTCGATGGCCTTTTCTACTTTTCCGGACATGAAGTAACTTTCACCGAGAGCCGCGTGCAGATCCGCGCGCTGAGGGGCAAGTTTCATACCCGATTCGAGCAGCGGAATGGAGTCCTCGTAGTAGTTTTGAGACATGCTTACGCGCGCGAGGGAGTAGATGATGTCGATGTTGTTGGGGGCAAGTTTGTGGCCCCGGACGAGCAGATCCAGAGCGTCAACCGGTTTCTGCTGTGCGCTGTAGACCTGCGCCAAGAGATAAAGTGTGTCAGGGGAATCGGGCTTTATTGTCAGCGCGCGCTTCAGGACGAGTTCGGCCTTCGCGTATTCGTCGCCCTGCAGATAAACCTCTCCGAGATTGTAGAGAATCTCGAAGGTTTGAGGCTGGCGCACATTCGCTTGTTCGAGTTCGAGTTGCGCGGCGCGACGCTGTTTTTCGGCTGCCAACAATACGCCTAGCGTGAAATGCACCTGCACGTTTTCTTTGTTTTGCGCAGAGAGTTCCTGCGCTGCCTTCAACCCCTCCGCCGTCCTGCCAGCTTCAAGATAGGCCCTAGTCAGAGTGATGCGCGAAGCCATTGTTTGCGGGTGGATTCGCTGCAACAAGGGAATCGCGTCTGCCGGGTGCTTCTTCGTTAGGAGGACCAGGCTCAAATTGTAGTTGCCGTCGTAGTCCGCCGGACTGAGGCGCAGCACCTCGCGGAATTCTTTTTCGGCGAGGTCGAGGTTCCCTTGAGCGACATACAGGTTGCCCAGGTTGTTGTGAATCCCGGTGGACTTTGGGTTGAGTTTCAGTCCCTGCTGGAATGCGATTAGAGCTTCGGGGTAATTGTTTTCCGCGGTGTAGACCAGCCCCAAAAGGGCGTATCCCTGGGCATTTAAGGGATTCTGCTGGAGTTCTTCGTGAATCCTGATTTTCGCGTCTTCGAACTTGCCCTGCTGAAGAAGTTCTTGTGAATCCGCGAAGGGAGATGGAGTCTTGGATGTGGGTTGCGTGGCCCGTTTGTCGGGGGGTGCTTGTTGTGCGGCGAAGGCTAGCTGCGCGAGGAAGATCACCGACGCCAGGACGAAGGTGAAGCACGGCCTCAGTCGCGCGCTCGTGTTTCCGGTTGTGTGTCGGCCAAAAGCGTGAATTTCCATGAACGGCGTTCCTTCTGCGCGCACTCACTCTGAAAGAATCTGCGAAAGGCTAATTTAGCATTTCCAGAGTCTGCTGAGCCAATTTGTGCTGCGGTTGCTGGCGCAGCAATGTCTGCAATACTGCTCTGGCTTTTTCCTTGTCGTTCAAAACGATGTAGAGCTTGGCGAGATTGAGATAGGCCTGGTCGAAGCTGGGAGCGACCTCGATACACGTCTCGAATTGCTGCTTTGCCTCGGAGTAGTGCGCCTGGCGGACCAGCAGAATGCCCAGATTATTGAGTGCTTCGGAATAATCCGGACGTAGTGACACGGCTCTCGTCAGGTATTCCGAGGCGCGATCAAGTTGGTTCTGCCGGGCGTAGAGCATGCCGATGCTGTAATTCGCCTCGGGATCATTGGGGGAAGTTTCGAGAGCCTGCTGGAGGAGTCTTTGCGCGTCGGCTAGATTTCCTTTTCGGCGGAGCAGATTACCGAGGTTCAGGAGTGCGGTGACATAGGTCGGCCTGAACTCAATAGAGCGTTCAAAGTTTTTGATGGCCTCATCTTCCTGACCCTGCTGCGCGGACACCATGCCAAGATTGTTCCAGGCTTCAGCATAGTTGGAGCGCAATTTCACCGCCTGTTCGAGATAGCGACGCGCCTCTGCAAGGGAGTTTTGTCGCAGATAAAGGGTCCCCAAATTGTAGTAGGCGATGGGGTCGCCGGGCTTCGCAAGAATAACTTGTTTGAATTCTTCCGCGGCCTCTTCGAGATAGCCGCGTTGAAACATCGCTACGCCGTAGGTGAGGTCGTTGCGCTGGAATTCGTCTTGCAGCAGCAGGCCCTTCATGGGAAGAGCTTTCAGGAGAAAGGCGGAAGGAGTATCGGGAACCGCCCGGAGGTCTTCGAGCAGACCTGAGGGCTCGATTGTGACCTGGTAAACCTTGACGATCATGCCGTCGCGGTTCAGGAGGAGCGACGTTGGGAGCGCAAGATCTCGGCGGCGATCGAACAAGTATCGGTACATGATGTTGTAGACGCCCGCTACTTGTGGCGTTGCCAGAAGGATGGGCAGAGAAATCCCTTGTCTGGCGGCAAAAGAGCGAATTGCGGACGAGTCCTGGGGATCGTCGAGATTGAGGCACAGAACGTGAAGGTTGTGCGACGCGTATTCCGCGTGATGCCTTTGGAGAAGTTGTAGTTGGTTGGCGCAAGCAGGCGCGGCTGTTGCCCAAAAATGGAGAAGAACAAATTTTCCGTGCAACGACTGCAGCTCCTGACTGTTCCCTTGAAGATCGGGCAGGGAAAAATCTGGAGCATGCAGAGGTTGGATCAGCCAGGTTTCGACGGAAAGAGGCAATTGTTCCGTCTTGTGCGGCTCGCTTCCGTGTTGATAAGCCGCAGGTGAGGCTGCGAAGGGCTTTGCTTGGAATTGTTCAACCCCTTCCAGGAGTTCAATGCGGTGGTTCGCGGGTAATTTTTCGAAGACTTGCGTGACACCACTTGGCCAGCGAACGCTGGCACGCGCCGTGCCCGCAACGCTTCCCAGGCCGAAGAAAAGCTCCTTGCTGTGTTGCGACAGGAAGCCCGAACCTGCCTGCAGAGACTTGGTTTGGCGATGATCGCCTGCTTCGATAGTGATGGCTGTGCCGATCGCGTCGCGATTGCTCTTTGTACCTTGCAAGCGAAATGCGATCGAAGCGCCGAGCTCCTTCATGGCATTGTGCAGGATCCGGATCTGGGGCGCGGTACGGTTCTTTAGAATGATTTCCAATCGTCCGTCATGGTCAATGTCGGCCAACGCAAATGTGCGGCTGTCGTCGATGAAATCCAGACCAGCGACGCCAGAAATGTCGGAGAAAGTTCCATCTTGGTTGTTGCAGTAGAAGATATTTCTCTCAAAGCCATTCCAGGTTGCATCGGAACGGATGGACTCGTTGATCGCGTTCCATCCGCGCTCATAGCTCTCCGAAGGGGTGGCGTTCACGGGCGATTTTGCGACCACTTGACGCCAGAAAAAACTGGAGACGTCGGGAGCGTTGTGGCCCGAGATGTAGCCATTGGCGATGTACAGGTCTGCGTAGCCATCGTGGTCAAAGTCCCACGCATCGGTGGACCACGACCAGCGGCCTATTTGCACTCCGGCTGACATGGCCACATTCTGAAACTGACCATTTCCCAGATTGCGATACAGCGAGTTGCCAATCATGTGCCGCCGGTACAGGGCGCGAATCTTGTCCGGGTCTTGATCGTGAAAATGTGGTTGACCAAAAACCCGCATGCCCGCCGCTACCCACATACCCGCAGCGTAGATGTCCGGCTTTTCATCGTTGTCGAAATCCAGCCAGCACGCGCTCATGCCCGCGCCGGTTTCATCGACCTTCGCTTCGGTGGAGACGGCGGCAAAGGTTCCGTCGCCCTTATTGCGATACAGATTGTTGCGGCCGAAATCATTCACGACGTACAAATCTGGCCATCCATCGCCGTTGCAGTCGCCCCAGGTGGACGCGAAAGTGTAGCGATCGTTTTCGACGTTCAGCCCAGCCGCTTCGGTGCGGTCTTGAAAGATTCCGTTGCCCTCGTTGTGGAAGAGGAAGTTTGCAGGGCCGTTGCGCGCGTCAAAATATGGGACCGGATAGTGGTATTGGTCGAGTCCCAAATAATAGCTGTACAGACAGAAATAAACGTCGAGGCGTCCGTCGCGGTCGTAGTCGGCGATCGCGGCGTGCGTGAACGTTCCCTGCGGGGGTTGGGCAAACTTGAAGGCATCGGGCTTGACGGAGAATTTTCCATTTCCCTGATTGAGGAACAGCAGAGGTCCGCTGCCACAGACTACCAAGAGATCTTGCAGACCGCGGTTCTGAAAATCCACAAACAGCGCGCAAGCGGTTCCGTCCAAGACTCCGACGCCTGCAGCTTCCGTCACATCTTCAAATGTGCCATCGCCGCGATTGCGGTAAAGGCGGTTGGGAAGCCCCGGGGGCTGGCAGATGTAGAGATCATCGCGTCCGTCATTGTCGAAGTCTCCGGCGGCCAGGCCGCGATTGCCGTACACGTCGATGCCGACAGCGCCATCCAGAAGCGTGCGCCAGTAGTCCATCCCGTGAAGCATTTGGTTTTTGTAGGAGTCGGTCTGGCCGAGAGCTTGCTCTGTGACATCGAGGAAAATGGGTTGTCGCGCGCGGCTGAGGGATTCTTCGGTCGCGGTCCAGCGGTGGACGCGCCAGCCCGAGGAGTCGGCGTATTGCCATTCCGTCGACCAAGAACCGATGCGTTCCTCGCTTTGTGCGTCGCGGAGTTGGCCAACAAAGTCATAGCGAATGTTGACTCGAACGTTGAGGGGTGAGTGCGCCGTCTGCTCGATTCCGAAGATTTGAAATTCTGCTGTTTCCACGCGCATAAATGGCGCCAGGTAGGCTTGCATTTGATGCAGAAATCGTTCACGGTCCAACAGCGGCTCAGGCGAGAATTTCCTCCTGACGACGGTAATTTCATTTGCCGAACGCAGTGTTTCCTCCTGCGTCGGAAGCAGCGAGGCAGCCTCGAGCGAGGGGTCCAGGAGTTTTGCCAGCGCGTTCAAACTCACGGGATTGGAGCGCATCTCGCCACCCCATTCCTCGAGGCGCTGCGCGATTTCAGCGGCATATTTTTCCGTGACGAATTCGTCGCTACCGGGCGGGACATAACGAAGAACATCATCGAGCGGAGATCTGGCAGGATAGTGCGGGGTCAAGCGGAAATCCGTCAACGGAAAAGAGGGTCCTAGTTCAGCGAGCGTTTTCCGAGACAAAGAGCGAAATGCCGCGCAATGCAGAGGCGCCGGAAGATACAGCAAGGGCGCCCAACGCATCGCTTCCAGAAAAGTTCGGCGCGAAACTTTATGTTTGTGCTCTTTTTTGTGCCCCATTCGCAGATGCTCGTGAATTTCCGCTCCAGCGTTGAATGCTAGCATCCAAATGAAATCGGGCCAAACTCGCCGTCGAGTTCCGTAGATTTATCGCTGAGTGTGTGGTGAAAGTGCAGGCAAGTTTCGCTAGGCTTTCACTGGTCCGGATGAATGGCCCACGATCAGTTCAGCGGGGATCTCGTACTCCCGGCCTTGTGGATTCGTAGAGCTACAAAGCTCATGAAGCGCGTCGGCGGCCATTTGTCCAAGCAAGTCTCGATGGATGTCCACGGTAGTGATGGAAGGGTTGCTGTATTCCGCGAGCCGTGTGCGGTCAAAGCCGGTGACAGAAATATCTTCGGGAATTCGATAGCCCACAGAGATAAGACCTTTCATCACACCGACAGCGGTGAGATCGTTGACGGCCATGACCGCGGTCGGGATCGGCGACATTCGTCCGATGGCCAGACCCGCGGCAAGGCCGCCCTCAAAGCGCAGATCCCCGTGCAGGATCGGCCCGGGTTCGAGTCCGAGGGCCCGCATCGCTCTTTCGTAGGATTCCAGTCGGGCGATGTTGGACTTGAGTTTAGGCCTGCCGGCGACGAAGGCCATTTTCCGGTGCCCCTGTTGACGCAAGTGTTGGACAATTTGCTCAATTCCGGAAGCGTAATCAATTCGTAGAGTGCTGACGTATCCGCGAGCCGGGGCGAGATCAAGAAAGGTGACGGCGATTCTTCGGTGGGTCAATTCATTGATCAGGCGCGCGCTAATTTCGGAAGTCATGATGGCGACACCGCTGACACTGTGCGCCATCATGCGGCTGGCAGCCTCTTGCGTGCGGCGCGGATTGTAGTCGGTGTCGCTGAGGATGGCTTCGTAGCCGAGTTGCCGGGTGCGCGCCAGAAAACTTTTGATGACCTCAGGGAAAAAAGGATTTTCGATGTCGGAGACAATGATTCCCAGCGTGCGCGTGTCGCGCGAGGCGAGGCGGCGAGCATGTATGTTGGGGAGATAACCCAGGCGCTTTACCGTAGAAAGTACCAGGCCCTGAGTCCTACGGCCGACCTTGCCTCGTTTATTCAGAACATTGGAGACCGTCGCGGTGGATACGCCTGCAGCTTTTGCCACATCTCGTATCGTTAGACCCATAAAGGCACAGACCAACCCTCGACAATCAATGCAGGTTCGCGGGAAGCGAGAATGGACCTGCGAGCGCAGAGTATAAATGAAAAAATGTGCTTGACAATATGCAAAACAGTGTGTATTAGTTTTGCCCAAGGTTAAGCGGTTAAGTTATTTGGTTGGGGTGCCTGGTTGTGGGCCTTCAGACCCAGTTCCGGGTAGATCCGCATTGTATTTGGTTGGAGAAATTGGTGCGGTGACGTCATTTGCGGCCGTGATTACGGATTCTCGCAAGGGATTCCCCTAATCAGGTCTGCATGTGCGTTTCGTCGGATCGATGGTTTTGCATTCTGGTGAGTCGGGAAACTGAGGGGGCAGCATGAAGTCTAGGACAACTGTTATTGCCGGGCGGGCCTTGGCGCTCTTGTGCGCACTTGCAGGGCTGCTGTTTGGTGCTCGACTGCTGTACGCCCAGGTCGACGCCGGTTCCATTTTGGGGACGGTAACGGACGCGTCAGGCGCAGTCATCAGTGGCGCCACAGTTACGCTTACCAATGAAGGGACAGCCGCGAGCCTTTCCACCACCACGGGTTCCGACGGTCTGTACAAATTCTCTCCGGTAAAAATTGGTTCCTACAAGCTTGACGTTGCCCTGCAGGGGTTCCAGGGGATGACAGCGAAAGGTGTCGTCGTCAACGTGGGTGCCAACGTGGTGCAGGATTTTGCGCTCAAGCCCGGCAGTGTTTCCCAAACCGTTGAGGTCACAGCAGCAGCCCCTCTCATGGAATCTCAGAGTGCTGCGGTTGGTCAAGTGGTGGACTCCCGCAGTGTGAATGACCTTCCTCTTAACGGTCGGAATTTTACCTTCCTTGCGCAAATTGCCGCGGGTGTGAATACTCCGCAGGCAGACACCCGTGGCAACGCCGCGAGTGGCGCCTTTGCCGCCAATGGTTTGCGGCCCGCGCAGAACAATTACCTACTCGACGGCATCGACAACAACTCGGATACGGTCGACTTCCTCAACGGTACGAACTACATTGTCCTGCCCCCGGTAGACGCCGTTCAGGAGTTCAAAGTCCAGACTTCCGACTTCAGCGCGGAGTTTGGCCGTTCGGGAGCCGCGGTTCTCAATGCCACCATCAAGTCCGGCACCAATGACTTTCATGGCACCTTATGGGAATTCTTCCGCAACGACGTGTTGGATGCCGCGGACTTCTTTGAAAATGCAGGCAACATTAAGAAGGGAGCCCTGCAACAGAACCAGTTTGGTGTGGCCGCGGGCGGCCCGGTTGTCATCCCCCACGTCTTCAATGGCCGCAACAAACTGTTTATCTTCGGGGACTACGAAGGATTCCGCAGGGTCCAGGGAACAGTTTTGACGGGCACGGTGCCGACCGTTGCCGAGCGTGAGAGCGGGTTCACGAATTTCCAGGATCTCATTACCGGACAATCGAACGGCAAGCCAGGGACAGACATTCTGGGCCGTGTTCTTCCCTTGGGCACTATCGTGGATCCAGCCACGACCCGGGCTCTAACTGCAGGTCAAGTGGACCCAGTCACAGGCTTGACGGCAGCCTCGACGGGCTATGTTCGCGATCCGTTCGGGGCTTTTGGCACCGCGGCGTGTCCCGCGAGCACCACCAATTTCGGCGGGGGCAACATCGGCCCCTGCCAGTTGAATCAGCTTCCGGCGGGACGTTTGGACCCCAATGCCATCGCGCTCATGAAGCTGTACCCGCTCCCGACCACCTCTTCGCTGTTGTCAAATTACGCGAATTCGCCAAAGCTTTATGAGCATCGCAACGCTTTTGACGTGCGCATGGATGCCAACATAAGTGACAAGAATCAGGTTTTCTTCCGGTTTAGCTATGTGGACGATCCGCAATTCATTCCTGGCATTTTCGGCGGGGTGGCGGACGGCGGCGGTTTCCAGCAGGGCGATCAGACCGCCCTTGCTCAGCAGGGTGCCCTCGGCTGGACGCATACGTTTTCACCGACGCTGATCAACGAGGGACGAATTGGCTTTAATTACCTACACACAACCCGCACGGGCCCGGTTGCAAACGAGTTGGGTATTCCGGAACAATATGGCATACAGGGCGTTCCGCAGGAGAATGGAAATGGCGGTCTCCCGGCGTTCGGCATCGGGGGTCTGTCAACCTTGGGGAGCAACGCCTTTTTACCCTCAAATGAGGTTAGCCAAACCCTCCAGCTCACGGACGATGTCACCAAGATTTTTGGGAAACATACCTTCAAGATGGGTTTCGAATGGCAGCATGTGAAGTTCACCACCTTGCAGCCGCCGTGGTCTCACGGTGAATACGATTACAACGGTGCGTTTACCGATCTCGCTGGAGGTTCGAATTCAGGAAACACCGGCCGTGCGGACTTCCTGTTGGTTCCTTCCGTCACTAGCGTGCCCGGCGGGGTGAATTATGTCGGTGGTTCCAGTCAGGTGTACCTCTCCAA
>Ga0126379_10000198_pt1 | contig 31179 bp, 27 predicted proteins | sample PanSoiMetPlot_24_FD_92640 | JGI IMG/M metagenome (GOLD analysis project Ga0126379, IMG submission 92640) | Tropical forest soil microbial communities from Panama - MetaG Plot_24 | ecosystem: Environmental > Terrestrial > Soil > Tropical forest > Bulk soil | place: Panama | collected 2016-02-17
GAATTCGCGGTCATACCATGAACCTGGCCGGGCTCGCGTTCAACCGTGATGACGGTGATGCCGGTGGCAAAGTTGCCGACGACGCGCCGAAAATCGGCAGATGTAAGCGCACTGGTAGACATAGGCTGAATTCTTTGAAGATAACACAAGGGCGGCAAAAAGCGGGAAGCCGGCCAGCGGCGCCTGCCACGCGAAAATAGCGCACGCACAAGATAGCAAAAAAGAGAAGCGCTCCGGGATTCAGGAGCGCTTCGCAAGACTTGAATTGGAAGATTTCGTCCTCAGCGATGAGGCTTGTCTTCCGTTTTCGGTGGCTTGGACTGTGTTTGTGGTTGTGGCTGCTTTGTAGCCTGCGGTTGTGGTTGCCTTGCAGCCTGAGTGTGTTCAACCTGCTGCTTTTGCTGCAGCTGTTGTTGTTGCTGGTTGTGCTTCTGCTCCATTTGCTGAAGCTGTTGCTGCTGCTTTTGTTGGAGTTGCTGCTCCCTGGCTTCATTCGCCTTCTGCTGTTCGATCTGTTGCTGAACCTTTTGCTGTTGGCTGAATTGTTTCTGCTCAAGTTTCTGGCGTTCCTGATCCTGCTTCTGTTGCAGCTGCTGATTTTGGATTTCGTGCTTCTGCTCGAGCTGGGGATTCACGGTTGGTGGGGCAGAGCTGACGCTTCGCGCAGTCGGCGGACGGTCCTGATTGACCCGCGAATTAGCCGGGGTATTGGACGGAGTGTCGGCGGGCCTTTTGTTTGGATTACCTTGTTGCACTGTTCCAGGCTGATTGCTGGGATTCACCTGTTGCGTGTTTGCGGGCGTGTTGGCAGGCCGGTTGTTGTTGGGGTTCATTTGCTGCCCGTCACCTGGCTGAGCGCCGCGAACGTTTTGCTGTTGCTGTGTGTTAACCGCCGGCGGCCGATTGTTGTTGTTCTGCAGCTGAGCCGGGCGATCGGCATTATTGGGACCGACGCGTGGGGTCGCAACCGTGGCTGCCGGGGCAATGCGAACGGGAGCGACGTTGTTGGTGTGTGCTCGCTGCATTTCCAACTGGCGCGATTCCGCAATGGAAATGGGACGGCCCTGATTGGCCTGAATCGCTGCCTGACGCTGCGCGAAAGGAAGCGGAGTTGGGGGAGGTGCAGTCTTAGCGACGACTTGGCGCGTCTGAAGCGCCGCTGGCGGACGCACATTGCTGACCGCACCGCCGCCGAGGACCGCCTGTTTCGGAGGAGTGACAGCCGGCGCAGCAACAACCACCGGAGCGGAAGCGATCTGCCTGCGGTCGACGGCCACCAAGTTGGAGTTCACGGGGCGCGCCGAGGTAAATGTCTGGCCTGAAGTGGCCGTGACGGCGCCGGGAACGCTTTGGTTTACATAGCGAACGTTGCTGACATTGGTGTTGTTCACGGTGACATTTTTGTTGACGACGGTGGTGTTGTAGTAGTTGTTGATCACCGTCTGATTCACGGTGGTGTTGGAAATGTTCACGTTATTCACGTAGGCCCGGCTGACGTGATAAGACGGCACGTAAACTTCGCGCGGACCCAGCGGGAACCAGCCGACGTTGACGCCAACTCCAACGCTGCCGCCGACTGCGACTCCGACGCCAAAGTGCGGACCGCCGACCCAGGCGACCAGCGCAGGAGCGTACACGGGGCGCACATAAGCAACGGCTACGGCGCGCGGCGGGCACGGCACCCATCCCCAAGCACCGCGAACAAAGACCCAGCGGCCATAGTGAAAGGGAGCAAAGCCCCAAGGTTCATCATCCACCCAGGTCCAGCCCCATGGAGAAATCCAAACCCAGTGGCCGAAGCGGTAAGGAGCCCAACCCACGACGGTGGTATGCGGGAACCAGACGGTGCCGTATTCCGGTTCGGGACGCCAGCCGCCGTAATCGTCGAGATCTTCATAGCCAATCACATCGTCGGAAACATAGCGACGAGCCGGGGCATGTTCGGCGCGAAGTTCGCGTTCCTGACACCAGTGATCAAAATCATCCTCGTCGGGTAGCGGCTGGATGTCGGCAGAAAGCGAGTCGCTACCAGTAAAATAGCCTTGTTCGTCCGGATGAACCGTGTAAGCAGAGCCACCGCCAGTAACTTCGCCCTGGCCCTCACGAACGTTGATGACGGTGGTGTCACCGGATTCGTTGACGTTGATGCGATAACTACCGGCACGCAGTACGGAAAAAGCAAGATTGGGAGTGTCGACTTCGATGGATTCGTCCTCACCGAGGCGGCGAACGCGCAGGTTCAAGGTACCTTCGGTCAGGCGTACCTGCATGATGTGGTCGTCGAGATTCAGGAAAGAGAAACCAGTTTCACCGGAAAGATACAAAACGGCGGAGCCAGCCTGAAGTTCAGCGCGTGCATTTTTGTCGGTCCAGAGCTTATCACCGATGGTGAGAGGCCGATTGAGGACCGCAGCAACCCAATCGTCGGTGCCCGATGGACTGAAGGAAACGTCGCCTTTGGAGTAGCTGAGACGGGCAACGCGGCTGGGAGGATCGTCGTCGTCCGCCACAGCGCGATTGGGGACTAGTAAAAGTGCGGCAAAAAAAAGGGCTAGCGAAGGCAGCAGCCAGCGTTGTGCACGTGTACACATAAGTTCTCTTCTCTCCTAGCAAGGCGTTCCCGATTGAAGTAAATAGGATTCCCCGAGAACGACCCGATGGAGACAAGTGGCGTCGAGCAGCCGGGACTCTGACGCGGGATCTGGATGACTCCATCAGGAATGAAGTAAACCGTTCAACATCCCTGCTTCACTATATGTAACACGGGGGAGCGCCAAGAGTTGTCGGGGGAAAACACGAGACACGAAAGAAGTACTGTGCAGAGGGGCAAGTAAAGGGCAAGAGACCCCAGGCCTGGGGACTCCGAGTCAGACTAGCGATGTGGATGCCCGCCTGTGCCGCCCCCACCACCATGAGGGGCGCTCCCGCCACCGCCGCCACGAGGAGCGCTACCGCCACCGCCACTATAGTGCGGAGCGCTGTAGCCGCCACCACCGCCGCGCGGCGCGCTAGGCGCGGAATAACTCCGCGGCGCACTGGGCGCCGAATAGCTTCGTGGTACGCTCATGCGCGGGGATGGAGGAGGACTGTAGGAGCGAGGCGCAGAGTAGTTGCGATTGCTGCCGTTGTTGAAGTGCGCCGTAGAGCCGCGGTTGCCATTGTATGAAGGCGGCGTGTATGCGCGGTTGCCGTTGTAGCTGGCTGGCGGCCGGTTGACGGTGTTGTGCTGTTGCGTCAAGCCCGAGTTTGCTCCAGTGGCGCCGCCGCGTGCCCACGGCGGACGATTGGCATCACTTGTGTGCGTCGATTGCAAAGTGTTCGACGGACGATTGTTGGCCCCAAAACTCTGAGGTGCGCGACCAGCATCTGTGGTGTTGCCCTGGGCGTTCCAGGTGCGAGGAGTAGTGCCCTGACGAGTGCTTTGTTGCGTCATCGAGGAAGGCGGACGATTGGCGGAGTGTTGTCCCTGCCGGGTCGCGGACGTGGTATTGAAGCCCGTGCGGTTGGAGTTCACGCCCTGAAGCGTTCCAACAGTTCGCGCGGATCCCATTGCCGATGCGTTTGCAAAGTGCCCCTGCGTGAGTGCGCCGTTATTCATGGTGCGCGCTTGTAAATGTGAAGCGCCAGCAGCGGGCGTTGTACGTGCTACCACGCTGCGATTCTGAATATTGGCCGAGGGCCTCGCGACTCTGCCGTTGACATGCGACCCGCCGAGATAACTGGCGCGGTTGGGCGAAACCCCGGCGCCATTGGTGACCCGGGCATTGCGCAAGGAAGCTTCGTTGACGGTCAAACGATTATTGTGAACGGACTGACCGTTGACGAAACCGTTTCGCGTGGTGGCGGTAACGGCGTGAACGTTGCGCGCATAGGCGTAGTTATTGAAGTTGCGGTTGTTGATGGTGTTGACGTTGCGAATGTAAGTGTTTCGCACGTTGACGTTGTGCCAGTAGCCCGGACCGCAGTGATACCACGGGTGGAACGGCTCGCCCCAACCTAGCGGGAACCAGCCGATTCCTCCACCGAATCCAAAGCCAAAACCGAAACCAAAGCCGCCCACGAACCCGACGAAAGCAGGAGCGTAGAATGGGCGCGCGTAGATCGGTCCAGGGCACCAGCCCCAATAGCTACCGAAATAATTCCAGCGGCCGTAATGGTAAGGAGCAAAACCCCAAGGAGCGTAGTCGACCCAAGTCCAGCCCCAAGGTCCAACGTAATTCCAGTAACCATCACTGTAGGGGGACCATCCGGGCGAGACATTATTGGGCACCCAGACGGAACCGTAGGTGGGCTCCTCTTTCCAAGTGCCATAGTCATCGAGGTCGCTGTAGCCGACGGTGTCGCGGTTTACATATTTGGCGGAAACAGAATTGTCTTCTTTAAGATCGCGCTGCTGAGCCCATTGGTCGAGGGCATCGGGTGGTGGTGCCGCGCCGAGTTGAACTTGAACGCTGTTATCGGTGCCGGTAGCGTTGGCGGTTTGACCAGCATTTACGGGGTAGGTTTGTCCCGCGGCGGCAACTTCGCCCTGTCCGCGAATTACGCTGATGCTGGTAGAGTCGCCGTTTTCACTGACATTGATGCGAAACGCGCCGGCTTCGCGAACAGTGAACGCGACATTGGGCGTGTCAACTTCATACACATCGCCCTGGCGCAATTCGCGAACGCGAAAATTCAGCTGGCCTTCCGCTAAGCGCATCTGGGTGATGTTTTCGTCCAGATTCAGGAAGGAAAGCGCGGTCATGGCGCCCAAATGGATGTTGGCTGCGCCGGCCTGCAATTCTATGCGGGAGTTTTGATCGGTCCAGATTTTGTCGCCAATGGTGACCGGACGATTCAGAGCGGCTGAGCCCCAGTCGCCGGTGCCACCGGGCTGCATGGAAACGGAGCCGTCCAGAAAACTGATGCGCGCAACGCGCGAGGGAGGATTCTGCGAGTCGTCTTGCGCCATCGGCGCGGAAGCGGCGGGAAGTGCAGAGATATCGTCCTGTGCTTGAAGCACCGGAGACAAGAGAAACAGGAATCCGGCCAAAGAGAGAAACGAGGCAAGAGTGCGTTTGCCGGTAAATGTTGACTTCATAACAGTTTCCCCTGGAGGAGCCCAAGGTTTCGATTTTGGGTTCCAGAAACCTGTCTACCATTATGAACCTTCCAGGTCTCCAGGGGGTAGAACCCAGGCGCGGGAAAAAAGTTGCTAGGGGAAAGGCTCAAGATCCGGTCGGATAGACAGTACCAGTACTAAAGGTAACTTGTCCGCAATCTGTACCTTAGAACAGGAACAGTCGCCGAGGTCTTTCCGTAGACTAACGACTTGTAGAGTGACTGCTGCATCTGGGAGAATACATGCACATGAAAAGCATACTTTTGGGGCTAACCGTCCTTGCAGCCGCAAGCACGGTGAATGCACAGACGCAAACCTGGCGACAGGTGGGGCCTTCGGGTGGCACTGTTATTTCTCTCTCTGCCGACCCTAATAACATCAGCAAGCTGTATCTGGGGACGGCGGATGGCCACGTTTTTACCTCCAGCGATGAGGGCGATCACTGGCAACTGCTGAGCCGCATCGGGACGGGACAGGATGACGTGATCACACACATCATCGTGGATCCGCGCGATGGCAAGAGGCTGTACGCGAGCACATGGGCACTGTATTCGGGTGGCGGCGGAGTCTATCGCAGCGACGACGGCGGACGCTCATGGAACATCATCGGGCTGGCGCACGAAACCGTGCGCGCACTGGCGCAATCGCCGACGGATCCGAAGCTGCTTCTGGCAGGCGCGTTGTCGGGCGTGTATCGCTCGACGGATGAAGGCGCGAGCTGGCAGAAAATCACCCCGGATAATCACTCCGACCTGACAAGGTTCGACTCCGTGGCATTCGACCCCAAAGACAACAATACGATTTATGCCGGAACGTACCACCTGCCATGGAAGACGACGAATGGCGGGAAAGACTGGTTTCCGGTGGTGAAGGGCATGATCGATGACTCGGATGTGATGAGCATCATCGTGGATCCCGCGAACTCCGACAACGTGCATGCCACCGCGTGCTCTGGTATCTACCACAGCACGAATGGCGGCACGCAATGGGTGAAGTATCAGGGCATTCCGAGCGTGTTCCGCCGGACGCAACTGATCCGCATGGATCCCACGAACGCCAACATCCTGTATGCCGGAACCACCAGTGGATTGTGGAAGACGGTAAACGAGAAAGACTTCAAGCGCGTAACTCCGGGCGACTGGATTATCAATGCGTTGATCATCGACCCGAAGAATACACAAAAACTGATTATCGGAACGGAACGCCAAGGCGTGCAAGTGAGCACCGACGGCGGTGCGACCTTCATCTCGGCCAACACGGGCTTCCAGCACCAGCACATCACAGACGTCGCGATTGACCGCGAACATCCGGATCGCGCGCTGGTGGTGCTGACATTCGACAACGACGCATTCATGGCCACCAAGGACGGCGGAAATTCCTGGACCACGCTGGGCCCTGGACTCAAGCGCACGGAAGTGCGTCACGTGTATGCCTCGCCGAGCGGCTGGCTGGCAACACTGACCAACGGCGGCTGGTCGAAGTACGACGAGACGACCAAGAAGTGGACACGCGCAGGGTTGTATGTTGCGGATCCGGTTTCGACGCCCGCAGCGCAGCCCGCGAGCACCAAGGGCAAGAAGGGCGCGGCGGCAAAGGCTCCCGCAAAGCCCGTGGTGAAGAAAGCGACGCCGGTACTTTCCGCTTACCTAGTGAACGACATGGCATTCGGCAACGACGCGTGGTATGCAGCGACTGCTGGCGGCGTGCTGATTTCGGCCGACAAAGGCGCGACGTGGAAATCGGCGAGCAAGGATCCACTGTCACGCAAGCCGGCACAGTCGGTGGAACTCTCCAGCGATGGCAATCAGGTTTGGTCGATTGCCGAGCGCAACCTGCTGTATTCCACAGACAAGGGTCAAACGTGGGATGCCAAGGAACTGTCGTTCGCAGCAGCTGGCAACCTGAAGCTGCACCGCGTGGATGACACTTCCCTGTTCATCACCACGAATATGGGCTTGTATGGCTCTCGCGACGCGGGACGCACCTGGAACCGCGCTGATGTTCGCGAGCTGTCGTTCCAGTCGGTGGCGGGCACAAATAATGCGTTGGTGGTTTCGCTCCAGAAGCAGGGACTGCTTGCGTCATTCGACAACGGGAAATCCTGGCAACGCATGGACGATCCGCTGTCGCAAGGCTACTTCCCGGTGATTCGCACACGGCGCGATGGTTCGCTGGTGGCGGTATCCGCGACGGAAGGCATGCTGAGCCTGGACCCGAACGCAAAGTCGGCCAGTAGTTCGAATGGCTCATCGATGCGTTGAACAGAATCGAATTCCCTTCTGTGAATAGTGGGCGTCCCGAGGTACTCGGGGCGCCCTTATTTTTTGGGAGTTATTGCGCGGAATGATCGCTGCCGATCTGGTAGCCGACACCACGGACGGTGCGGATGAGCGGGCGATCCGCGACGGTGTCGATCTTGCGGCGCAGGTAGTTGATATAGACGTCGACAACATTGGTGATGGATTCCGAGTGCATGCGCCAGACCTGTTCAATGATCGCGGAGCGCGTGACAGGGCGCCCGGGATGGCGCAACAGAAACTCCAGCAGGGCGTATTCCTTCGGGCTGAGGTCGATGATGCGCCCGCCACGGCTAACGCGATGAGAAACTCGATCGATCTCTAGGTCCTCAAAAACAAAGACATCGCGCACGGGACGAGTGCGGCGGCGCAACACCGCATGGACTCTGGCGATCAGTTCAGAGACGGAGAAGGGCTTGAGAATGATGTCATCCGCCCCGGCATTCAGGCCCGCGACGCGCTCCTCAACAGTGGCGGGAGCGGAAAGAAGAATAAGCGGGACGTCGGGCCAGCGTTGCTGAAGAGTGGCGACGAATTCCAAACCGGAGACTCCGGGGAGGCTCAAGTCAAAGAGAATCAAATCGAACAAGGAATCTTCCGGAAGATGCGCGAAAGCGTTTGCAGAAGAAACCAGTTGCACGACAAAGTGATCTTGCTGGAGGACGTTCTGGAGAAACTGAGCCAGAGACGCATCAGCCTCTGCTACAAGTAGGCGCATGGTCGCTCACTTAACATATTTCTTTATAGGAAGAGGATAAAAGAAGTGTGTCGAAGAGAGGCAGTTGTGTCAAGGAAACCCGTCACGGGGCAAAGTTAAGCGATTAAGGGTCGGACGGTTGTTTGGACGAAACAGCCGGTTTTGGCGCAGAAACTGAGGAGAAGAGATGGCTTGGGGCGAACTTGACCTTGGTGGTATCAGTTCGGAACTAGTGGGTTCAGGACGGCGATATCGACGAGCCGGTTGCGGGCGCGTCCGTCGGTTGAGGTGTTCTCCGCGACGGAATGAAATTCGGCATAATAGCCCCCAGCGGACAAGCGCTGGAAGCACCACTTTGATAGAAACCGATTTCGTGAAGACTGACGACAAGACCTTGCTTTGTCGGGTGCGAGCGCTTTTTCAAGCCTGAAGGTCCCAATCCTTCAAGCTGCGATGCCGCCAACCGGAACTTGGCGCACCTCTCGACCTCTACAGATCACACTTGAATGAGTTGCAGGCCACGCTAGAGCAGATCCGCGTGACCCTGCTGATGCAGCAGGCGAGTCTACGGGCTAGCCAATCACAACTACACGCCGTTGCGCAGTGGGCCGCCACCTTCTCTCAAACACGCTAGACCAAGGGTCGTCAACAGCACTGAAACGTTTTGCTCGCGAGAGGCCGCGACTATCCCCGGGCGAGATTCTTCACTTGTTTGGCAAGTTTTTCGGTTTGCTCAGCGTTCTTTACGAAGGATACCGACATGACGGCATTGGGATCCGCCGACTGATATTCCTTCAGCAGCTCGGAAACAAGACGATAGAGCTGGTCCAGGTCAGTTCTCAAAAGTTCTTTGTCCTTCGGCGACAATACGCGGGCGCGGGGACTGGCATGCCTGGGTTGGGCGGAGCGCGCGCCTGGGTCGCCGGTCGGAGGAGTCGGGCGAGACGGCGGATATTGCGCTCCCGCGCGCGCAAGCAAGCCGGCTGATGACATAAGGCCTGCAGCGCCGACCAGCCCCACGAGAAGTTCACGACGGGATTCCAGCATGACGTGCCTCCGATTCACAGGTGGCCGCGACCTTACCACGCAGATTCTATTTCAAATATGACAGCTTTCCGCTCCGCGCTTCTCCAGATACCGCTGATGATACTCTTCCGCCCGCCAGAACGTTTTTGCCGGAGAAATTTCCGTGGCGATTGGAGGGCGAAATTTTCCACTGGATCCAGCGCCTGCTTTGATTTGCGGGCGATCTCTTGCTGCTGTCGCGAATGGAAAAAGATAGTGGTGCGGTATTGTTTCCCGAAATCCGGCCCTTGGCGGTTCACCTGGGTTGGATCGTGGATCTTCCAAAACACATCGAGTAGTTGGGAATGGCTGAGCTTCTGCGGATCGAACGTAACTTGGACAACCTCAGCGTGTTCTCATCGGTGCACACGTCTTTGTAAGTGGGTTTCTCCCGATCGCCGCCCGAGTAACCCACAGCGCTATCGATTACGCCGGGCGTACGGCGGAAAGCGGCTTCTACGCCCCAAAAACAGCCAGCGCCAAATGTGGCAACTTCCTGCATGATGTCCCTCTCGTGATGGAAATGCAGACGAACATACCCGCTTAGATGCCGGAGGGGAATGGTTGGATCCAAGTGTGGCTTATGACGCTTTCTTGTGGACGGTTTTGTCCGCGGCGATATCTTTCAATTTGCCCTGCGCCGCCGCTTTGTAGGGACTGTCCACGGAAGCGGCCTCGGTGAAGGCTTGTTTCGCCGCCGGCGTGTTCTTCAGGTTGGCATATGCAAAACCCAGGCGGTATTGATTCCGGGCATAGCTGGCGGCATTGGATTTGAGCAATGGTGTGGCCGCGGTCAGATTCTTAACCGCTGCTGCATTGTCCTTTTTCTCCAAGTTGACCTGGCCGAGCGAGCTGAGAGCTAAGCCCTTCTGCAGGGTGATCTGTTTCTGCCACTCTTCCTCAGTGATGCCCTCGGGCTTCTTGGCGGTTTCGCAAAGCCCGGCGGCCTTCTTGGCATACGCCTCGGCCTTGTCAAGTTGCTCGTTCTTCTCGCTGTAGTCATCAGCAAGCAGCAGCAGCATGCCAATGCTGTTGGGATTTTTGGCCAGCACGCTATTGGCGAGTTCCAGCATCTTTGGCCGGTTCTGGGCCTGCTGGTAGGAAAAAGCCGCCAGCATCAGGGCTTGTTCGCCGTTGGGAGAGTCGGGATAGTCTTTCGCGAATCGCTGAAGATACTCAGCCTTCTTGGTGGAATCTTTCTGCTGATGTGCGGCGCCCAGAAGAGACTGCTCGACATATTGCTGATTTTCCTTCAATGCGTCGAGCCTTTGCATGCGCTGTTGTTCCCAGGTATCGGCGGGCGTTCCGGAAGGAGGGGAGGCAGCCTTGTAGCGCTGCACAATGGCATTGGCCTTCTCTCCATAAGAAAAGATGCGCTCGGTGTCGCCTTTTTCATTGGCGGCGCGCACCATGTTGATGGCATTGCTGTAATTGTCGGGGTCGATGGCGAACAGCTTGTCACCGTACACAAACGCTTTGTCGTACTGCTTGGCGTTGATGTAGTAGAGGACGAATTGCTCATCGGCGACGATAGCAAAGTCGCCATCAGGATGTCCGGTGGCAAATTGCTCGATCAATTCTAGTTTCTTATCGGGTGCAGTGGCGTTGTTGATCGCCGTGAGCGCGTGATCTTCTTCCGAACCAGCCGGAATCATAACGTTCTTGCCAAGTTGTGCCTTGCAGGCGGGCGCGAGGAACGCCAGGAGGAGCAACAGGCCCGCAAATAGTCGGGAGCGGTACATACGTACCTCCTGTTCAGATTGTCGGAGTGAGAATCTCTCTCTGTTGTTATTTTAGTGCGCAGGAAAGATTCGCGCAAACGATTTCGCGGATTTGCTAACGTTGTTTCGTGGCCTGAGGCGCAAACGAAAATCCTCAGGCCTGAAGGCCTGAGCTACAAGCTCCGCAGCTTGAATTCTCGGCTGAACACCCGGAGAGTGACAAAACCGAGGAATCTGGCCTCAGTAACAGGCCAGCGCCTGGCTCCGACGTGCTCACGGGCGGTCGTCGCACATAATCGTCAGGGTGGCATCGCTCTCGCTAGCAGGCTGGAATTGCTGGTAGACGCCGGGAATAATCGTCAGCACTCCGTTGCTAGCGCTAGAAAACGAGATGGAGCCACCGACCGACTGGCAAACGGCTTCGCCGTAACCGGGGTCCGGTTGCTTCGGGTAGACCAGCACGCCCAGACAGCCGAACCGAATTGACAAAACATCTCCCGACGCGGTTATCCGCATATCGAAATTGAGGAAAACGCATTGGGAATGTCAACAAATACCAGGCATGGGGCTGCTCAATTACAATCGGCCGCTCGACGCAAGCCTCGAACGTGGAACTGGCGCCAAGCGCCCACACGGCGTTCATAAGTTGACGGCTGGTGAGGTTCCGCGAGAACATGAAGGTTTTGGAATGGAGGGCTGGATGGATCTGGGGCTGGGTGGCCGCGTGGCCATCGTGGCAGCGGCCAGCAAAGGCTTGGGCCGCGCTGTGGCAGAAGAACTGGCGCGCGAAGGTGCGGCGGTGGCGATCTGCGCGCGGACTGCGGCGGATCTGAAGGTAGCGGTCGAACACCTACGTTCCGCCGGCGCCCGCGAAGTGTTCTGGCAGGCCGTCGACGTCGGAGAGGCCTCAGCGGTAGCGGCCTTCGTACAAGCCGTGGAGCAGTGCTTTGGCCACGTGGACATCTGCGTTACCAACACGGGCGGTCCGCCGTCTAAATTATTTGAGGCCACCACGCATGCGGACTGGCGAACGTGGACCGATCAATTGCTGATGAGCACGGTCTATCTTGCCGAGCAGGTTTTGCCGCGCATGCAAAAACAGCGATGGGGGCGATTCATCACCATCACGTCGTACTCCGTAAAGCAGCCGGTGGAAGGGCTGTTGCTTTCCAATTCGTTGCGCGCGGCGGTAACCGGCATGGTGCGCACGCTGGCGAATGAATACGCTCACCACGGGATCACTGTGAATAATGTTTGCCCTGGCTACACGCGTACCGACCGGCTCGATGATCTGGCAGGCATGATGGCCGCGCAGACCGGGTGCACCACGGAACAAGTTTTCGAGGGATGGAAAAAGTTGATTCCTGCAGGCCGGCTGGGCAAACCGGAAGAATTTGCGGCGGTGGTAGCGTTTCTGGCGTCGGAACGCGCAAGCTACGTGAATGGAGTCTCGCTGGCGGTGGATGGCGGGACAACGCGAAGCCTCTTGTAGATCGTCGGAATTTCGGGTGAATCCATCCGCGTTTTCCGGGATGAGGAATTAAGTTGCTGCAGCGCGGATTTGCCAAACAGATTTGTGCAACGAGGAGAAAGAGAAGGATGAAAATGCGAATGTCAGATTGGCGTGGTCGGGGCCTAGCGGCGCGCGTGGTACTGGGCAGTTTACTGATTTTGATCAGCGGCGGAGCATTTCTCCGCGCGGATGAGCCCTTTGCCCGGAGCAAGGACTACGACTTGCAGCACTCCAAGATTGCGCTGAAATTCGATTTGCCGCAGCGAAAGGTGATCGGAGATGTTACGCACTCGATCGATCTCTATCGCGACGGCCTGGATAGGGTGTGGTTTGACTCCGTGGGATTGCACATCCAGAGCGTGACGGTGAACAAAGCCGCGGCGAAGTTTGAGACTACCGATGGCAAACTGTACGTCTCTCTGCCAAGAGTAGCGAACGCTGGAGACAAATTCGACATCGAGATCAAGTACGAGGGAAAACCGCAAAAGGGCCTGTATTTCATCCTTCCCGACAAGAACTACCCGAATCGCCCTACCCAGGTGTGGACCCAGGGGGAATCCGAGGACACGCGCTACTACCTGCCGACCTACGACTATCCCAACGACCGCTTGACGACCGAAACGATTTTGACCGTTCCCGCAGGCTGGCTAACGATTTCGAATGGAAAACTGATCGGCGTGACGGACTCCGGTAATGGCACGAAGACCTGGACATGGCGCGAATCCCAGCCGAGCTCAACGTACCTGTTTACGGTAGTGGCGGGCGAATTCACCGAAGTGAAGGATACCTGGCGGAAGATGCCGGTGACCTACTACGCGCCAAAGGATCGCGCAGACCGGCTGGCGGTGAATTACAGCCGTACACCGGCAATGATTGAATTATTCAGCGAAAAACTAGGCGTGGATTATCCCTGGGAGAAATATTCCCAGGTGATGGTGGACGATTTTGTGGCGGGGGGAATGGAGAACTCTAGCGCAACCACCAATACCGCGGAATCGCTGCGGAGTTCGCTGCTGGTAGCCGAATACGATACCGGAGAAGACGGGCTGATCTCCCACGAATTGGGGCACCAGTGGTTTGGAGACCTGGTGACGACGAGAGATTGGGGCAACGTCTGGTTGAATGAAGGCTTTGCCACGTTCATGGAGTACCTCTGGACCGAGAACCACTTCGGAAGAGATGCCGCGGATTACGAGCGCTGGAAGAATGCGAGGTTTTGGAACGCGTCGCACCATCTGTATGAAAAGCCGATTGTGCGGCACGACTTCGACGATTCCAGCGAATTTGATGGAAACGCCTACGATAAAGGGGCGTGGGTGCTGTACATGCTGCGGAATCAATTGGGGGAGCGAGCGTTTTTCGCGGCTTTGCAGCACTACCTGGAAGTCAACCGCGGGAAGAACGTGATGACCTCGGACCTGGTGAGGTCGATCGACGAATCGACGCATACAAGCGTCGACCAGTTCTTCGATCAGTGGGTCTATGGCGCGGGCGCGCCCAAATTCGAAGTGAGTTACACCTACGATGGCGCCAAGAAGCAGGTGTCGCTGACCGCAAAACAAACGCAAAAGGTGGAAGGACACGTGGGATTGTTTCGCGTGCCTGTGGAAGTGGAAGTCACGAATGAGACCGGCCCGAAACTCTTTCCGATCGTAGTCTCCAAGGAATCCGAGACGTTTACGTTTCCCTCACAATCGGCACCAAAAATGGTGCTGTTCGACAAGGGCAACCAGATTCTGAAGTCCATGGAATTCAGGAAGGACAAGAAGGAGTGGTTTTATCAACTGAAGAATGCGAGCGACGTGGCGGACCGAGCGGACGCGGCGGTTGCGCTGGGTAAGCTGAAGGCTGACGATGAGGTGGCAACCGCGCTGGGTGATGCGTTGCGCACCGACAGGTCTTCCGGCGTGCAACGAGCGGCGGCGGAAACGCTGGGCACGCTGGGAGGGTCCGCGGCCGCGAAGCAACTGTTGGCATCGTTGGAATCCATCAGGACACCGTGGGTGAGAGCCGCCATCGTGCAAGCGCTCGGCAGTTTCAAGGATGACTCAACGGTCACCGCAAAACTGCAGACGATTGCAGGGGATGATAGTTCCTATCGCGCGAGAGCGGCCGCGTTGCAGGATTTGGGCAAAATGAAATCGCCCGGCGCGTACGAGACTCTGGCTGCGGCGGTAAAGAGCGATTCACCAGATGGAATTACGCGAAACGCGGCACTGCACGGACTGGGCTCGCTTGGCGACGACAAAGCGGTTTCCTTGCTGCGCGAATGGGCGATGCCGGGAAAGGACCTGAATTCGCGGCAGGCGGCCATCAGCGCGCTGGCGCACGTGGACAAGAACAACAAAGAAATCACCAACCAGATTGCGCTCTACCTTGCGGAGCGGCACTCGCAGATCCGTTACACGTCGGTGTTTGCGTTGGGCGCGCGCGGCGATGCTTCGGCCATTCCAGCTTTGGAAGCCATGTTGCAGCGCGACGATCTGAGCATTGAGCTTGCGCCCACGATCAAGGAACAAATTGCGCGGCTGAAGAATCCTTCCGCCAAGGGCAATCCGAGCATGTGGCGGGGAGACGATGACGAAGAGGCGCAAGCCGAAGAACACGCGGAAAAGCCGGGGCAGGACCAGCGGCTTACGCAGATTGAGCAGCTGGTGAAGGAAATGAACGAACGGCTCAAAACAATTGAGAGCCGGTTGCCGCCGTCCGTATCCGCGAAATAGCGAGCGGAGAGGTTCAGGCCAGCGGCTCGGCGAGAAAAATGCGCAGGTCGCGCAGGTTGTTTCCTGTCGGGCCGGTGATGATGGCGTCGTCAAGCCGGTTGAAAAACGTATAGGCATCACTCCGGCGGATGAAATCCGCCGGATCCATTCCTGCGGCTCGAGCGCGATCGAGAGTCTGGCCATCGGCGATGGCACCTGCCGCGGGACTGTTTCCATCGATGCCGTCGGTTCCCACACTGAGGACGGTAATGTTTCCCCCAGCGATTCTTTGCACGCAGGCAAGAACGAACGCGGAGTTACGCCCACCGATGCCATCTCCCGTGACGAGCGAACGGACCTCCCCGTCGGCGATGATTGCGACACGCTGGCCGCCATTTTCGCGCTGCCAATCGGCCAACTGCGCCAGCAGAGAATCGACGGCCTTGTCCAGCGGCCAATCGTCGGTGGAATTATCACAACAGCTCAGGTAGCCGTGTGCTTCGACAGCATGGTGCGCGGCATGGAAAAGATCATCCATCCCTAACAACGATATGAAATGCGCGTTACGGAAGGCCGGATGACCAACCTTGGGCGTTTCCGGCACGTTCCCGCTATCGAGCCAACGGAGCGACGCTGGGGGAAAGCGTTTGCGCAGGCCGTATTGCTCTAGGATCTGTGTGACGTCGGCAATCGTTGTCGGGTCTGGCAACGTCGGACCAGAGGCCAGCGCAGACTCGCTTCCGACAGGCACATCGGTAACTGCGAGAGTGATTTTCTGCGCCGGGCCAGCCGCGACTGCGAGGCGCCCGCCCTTCACCGCGGAGAGATGCTTGCGAACCGTGTTTATCGCGTCGATCGGAGCTCCACAAGTTACGAGCGCGCGATAGATCGTTTGCACATCATTAAGGCTGAGAGTTGCGTCAAGAGGCAGTTCCAACAACGCGGAGCCGCCACCGGAAACGAGAAAGAGCGTGAGTGTTTCTGCCGTGCAAGGTTGCAGGAGCGCAAGAATAGCTTCGGCGGCGCGCCTGCCTTCCGCGTTGGGAAGAGGATGCCCTCCCACAAAGTATTGCAAGCCGGGCCGAGCAACTTCCGGTTTGGTGGGTGCGGAGACGACTCCACACACGGGAAGTCCATCCGGAAGAATGCAGGGGAGACCGGCAACCATCGAGTGCGCCGCTTTGCCAATAGCCACCACGCGAACTTCGGAGATTTCCGAGAGGTCAACGGATGCATCAGGGAGGATCAGGAGCTTCCCTTCCAGAAAGAGCTTGCGTTCCATCGTGCCCGGTATATCGATGGAGGAAACGGTTTGCCGGAAGATTTCGTGGGCAATGTTTTTCCTGTCCGGCATGATCGACCACCAGAGCATTCAAGCGCGTTTCAGAACATCGGGATTGAGCATGTTCGCGGGCCGCTGCCCTTTGAATAGCGCGACGACATTATTCGCGGCCATGACCGCCATCCTGGTACGTGTTTCGATGGAAGCGGAAGCGAGGTGCGGCGCGAGCACCACATTGTTGCGCTTCAGGCCTGGATGGATGAACGGCTCGTTCTCGTAGACGTCCAGCGCTGCTCCGGCAATCTTATTGCCTTCCAGTGCGGCGACCAGCGCAGCTTCGTCTACCACCGGCCCGCGCGAGGTATTGATCAAATACGCGGTGGGCTTCATGCGAAAGAACTTGGGGCCGTCAAACAATCCGCGAGTTTCGGAAAGAAGCGGCACATGTATGGTGATGAAATCAGACTCCGCCAGCAGGGCATTCAAATCGCGATATTCCGCATGGGCGGCCTTCTCGACGTCCTCCGCCGCGCGAATGGCATCGGTGTAGATCACTTTCATCTGGAAACCCTGCGCGCGACGAGCGACGGCGCGTCCGATGCGGCCAAAGCCGACAATGCCGAGCGTCTTGCCCCAGACGTCCGCTCCGCACAATTGATCGAGGTTCCAACCCTTCCAGTTCCCTGAGCGGGCAAGTTGCTCGCCTTCGCCGAGGCGTCGCGCGACGGCCATCAGCAGGGTCCAGGCAAAGTCGGCGGTCGTTTCGTCCAGCACGCCGGGCGTGTTCGTGGCGACCACTCCCCGTTTGGTGCAGGCAGTCACGTCGATGTTGTCAAAGCCCACGGCAACATTTGCGGCGATGCGTAGTTTGAGTGCGTTGCGAAGAAGCTCCTCGTTGACTTTCTCCGTGAGCAGGCAGATAAGGCCTTCCTTGTTCTTTACACGGCGCAACAGCTCCTCACGTGGAGGGCGCTCTGGCTGGCTCCAATATTCGACGTCGCATGCGGCTTCCAAAATTTCCCGCGCATCTTCGAACAGCCCATGAGTCGCAAAGACCTTAGGTTTTGGCATTCGCCGCCCTCATTATTTTATGGACCTCTACACTAACATAGCTGAACCAAACAGCGCAGACTGCCATTGCCGCATGCCGCAAGTCTCACTATAGTGGGAGGGTAAGGCTAAATCAGCACTCCATGACCGCTTCCCTGCTCCGCAACTTGAACTCCCTCCTGGGACCCGGCAACGTCCTCCACCAGAAGGAAGATTTAGTGCTGTATGAATACGACGGCTCGGTAGAAAAAGGCCGTCCGGATGTAGTGGTGTTTCCGCAGACCAGCCAGGAGGTTTCGCGCATCGTGAAGCTCGCCGCCGAGCACCAGGTGCCCATCGTAGGTCGAGGCGCGGGAACGGGTCTGTCGGGAGGCGCACTGGCGCGAGACGGCGGCGTAATGATCGTATTCGCGCGCATGAACCGCATTCTGGAAATCGATCTGGAAAATCAGCGGGCGGTGGTGCAGCCCGGCGTGGTGAATCTGGATATCACGCGAGCGGTGGACAAGGCGGGGTTGTATTTTGCGCCGGACCCTTCCAGCCAAAAGTCCTGCACCATCGGTGGAAACGTGGCGGAAAACGCGGGCGGACCGCACACGCTGGCTTACGGGGTGACCGTCAACCACATTGCGGCGCTGCAACTGGTGCTACCGAATGGAGAAATTGTATGCGTGGGCAGCAAGCATGGCGATGCATCCGGCTACGATCTTTGCGGATTGTTTGTAGGAAGCGAAGGCACACTTGCCCTGGTCACGGAGATAACCGTTAAACTGGCGCGCAAGCCGGAGACGGTGAAAACGCTACTTTCGATTTTTGATGCAGTGGACGACGCTTCGCTGACTGTGGCGGAAATTACGGCGCGAGGCATAACCCCGGCGGCCTGCGAGATGGTGGATGGCTGGACGCTGCGGGCGATCGAAGATTACGTGCGCGCGGGATTCCCACGAGATAGCGCCGCCGTGCTTCTTCTGGAAGTGGAAGGGCTGCGCGAAGCGGTGGAAACGCAAGCGGACGCGATTGTTGAAGTCTGCCGGACGCATTGTGCGCGGGAAGTGCGCGTGGCGAAAGATGACCGCGAACGCGAATTACTGTGGAAGGGGCGCAAAAATGCGTTCGGCGCGCTGGGCCGCGTGGCGCCGAGCAACTATGTGCTGGATGGCGTGATCCCTCGCTCGAAGCTACCGCAGGCGCTTCAACACATTCAGGAGATCGGCAAGAAGTACGGTTTCGCAATTGGAAATATTTTTCACGCGGGCGATGGAAACCTGCACCCCATCGTGTTGTATGATCCGCGCGACGCAAAAGCCTTTAAGAATGCGATCGCCGCGTCGCAAGAAATCATTCGCTACTGCGTGGACCTGGGAGGCGCCTTGACCGGGGAACACGGCGTGGGAATGGAAAAAAACGAGTTGATGACGTTGATGTTCGCCGAAGCGGATTTCGACTTGATGAAGCGCGTGCACGATGTATTCAATCCGGATTCGTCCTTGAATCCGGGCAAGATTTTCCCGCGGAGCAAGGGCTGCGGCGAAATCCGCGTCAAAGCAAAAGACACGATGGGTAGCAATCGATAATGCTAACCGCAAATCTTGCGGCGAAATTGGAAGGCCTGCTTGGCACGACCCGCGTAATAGCGGCGGAGGACTCGCTGCTCTCGTTTGCGGTCGACGGAGTCGCGCCCGCAGCGATCATCCAGCCCGCGTCAGCCGAAGAAGTGGCGGAAGTCGCGCGCTTTGCCGCCAGCGAAAAGTTGGCCATCGTAAGCTGTGGATCGCGCAGCAAGCTGGATCTGGGCATGCCCCCGGCGCGTTACGACATCGCGCTGGACATGACTGGCTTGTGCCGCATCGCTCACTATGACGCGGGCGACCTGACGCTGAGTGTGGATGCCGGCATGCCGCTTCGGCACCTGGAGCAAGCGCTGGCGGAGCAGCAGCAATTTCTGCCGCTGGCGGTGCCGTGTTTTGAAACTTCCACCGTGGGCGGTGCAGTTGCTTCCGGGATTGATTCGGCGCTGCGCCAGCAATATGGAAGCGCGCGCGATTTTCTGATTGGGGCGGAGTTTGTGGATGGCACCGGAAGAATCTGCAAAAGCGGTGGGCTCGTGGTGAAGAATGTTACGGGATATGACCTGCACAAGCTGCTGATCGGCTCGCTAGGAACGTTGTGCGTCATCACGCGACTGAACTTCCGCACGTTTCCGCTGGCGCGTTTTAGCGGAGGTCAACTTGTGAGCTTTGCTAGCGTAGAGGGCGCGCTTGCGTTCCGGCGAGGACTGGAGGCGAAAGGCCTGCCACTCTCGAACCTCGAAGTGCTCAACCCCGGAATCGCGGCCATTCTTGCAGCGATTCTGCGCAGTGCGAAAAGCGGTGTTCCGCAGGGGCTGGAGCGGGGTCGGTGGTGCGTCTATGCTTCCTACGAAGGCAACGCAGCGGTTGTGGAGCGCATTTCGCGGGAGCTGGAACAGGTCGCGCACCATACCGATGCCACGAATTTCGAATCCCTGGACAAATCCACCGATGAAAGTCTCGGCGGTATGCTGCGCGAGGCCTTCGAGTGGCTGCGCTTCGCATCTCCGGCGGTGTTGCTGCTGCGGATCGCTTTGCCGGAATTCTCCGCCGAGATGAGCGCCGGGTTATCAGGTATTCTGAAGGCAAATTCCCTGCGCGGCGCCATGTTGTTGCGCGCTCGCGGGGTACTTTACTTTTTGGCACAGCACGACACCGAAGGAGGCGCGGCGCTGGACCGTCTGGCGACAACGGCAAGGGACGTCATGCGCTTGGTCGCGGAAAAACAAGGACACACGACTCTGCTGCATGCGCCGTTAGCGTTGAAATCGCGAGCGAGCCTGGGGGCAGGAGTTGGCGAAGACACCGGCCTGATGCGCCGTGTCAAGCAAGCTTTTGATCCCCAAGGTTTGTTCGCGCCGGGACGATTCTGGGGAGGTCTGTGAGCCTTGCCCATGAAGGATTCCATTCCCGGGACGGTTCCCATCTACGAAGATTTCGCGCGGTGCATTCGTTGTGGATTGTGCCTGAATGATTGCCCAACCTATCGCCTGTGGCGACTGGAAGCGGATTCGCCGCGCGGCCGGATTCGCCAAATGATCCTGGTCAACGACGGTGAGTTGCCGCTCTCCGCGAGATTCGTTGAGCACATTGACAAATGCCTGGATTGCCGGGCTTGCGAGACAGCGTGCCCCTCGGGCGTGGAGTACGGAAAGCTGGTCGAGTATGCGCGGGCGCGTATTGAGAAAGAGTATCGGCGTCCGTTGTTTATACGTTCGGCACGCAAATTCTTCATCGAACGCTTGCTGCCGTTCCCGGCTCGCATTGCCATCACCGCGAAACTACTGCGTTTCTATCAACGTTCGCGGCTGCAGCAGCTTGTGAGGAAAACGGGCGTTCTGAAGATAGTGGGACTGGCGGATCGCGAAAAGCTGTTGCCGGCGATCGATAAAAGCTTTTTCTTCGAGCAGTTGGGCAAAACATTTCCCGAGCAAGGGCCACGCCGCGCAAGAGTGGCCTTCTTTGCTGGCTGCATCGCAAATGTAACCTTTACAGAACTGAACCAGGCGACAATTCGCGTATTGACGGCGAACGGCTGCGAAGTGCTCGTACCGGACCAGCAATTTTGTTGTGGAGCGCTTGCGGCACATGCAGGCGCGAGGGATACGGCTCGGGAACTGGCACGAGCGAATCTGAAGGCATTCGCGGGCGATCGATTCGATGCAATTCTGACCAACGCGGCGGGCTGTGGGTCTACGCTGAAAGAATACGATCGCCTGTTTGCCGACAACGAGCCGGAACATGCCAGCGCAGTGGCGTTCCAGCAAAAGGTGCGCGATGTTACCGAGTTTCTTGCGGAATTGGGCCTTACCACAACGCTTCAGCCGTTAGCCACGCGAGTGACCTACCAGGATTCCTGCCACCTGCTGCACGGCCAGAAAATTCGCGAGGCTCCGCGGCAATTATTGCGCGCAATTCCCGAACTGAAATTCGTCGAATTGCCGTATTCGGATATTTGTTGCGGGTCAGCGGGTATTTACAGTGTGACGCAGACGGAAGCCGCGCTAGAATTGTTACAGGAGAAGATGGACTACGCAAAGTCGACGGGCGCCTCGATCATTGCCACCGCGAATCCCGGATGCTTGCTGCAGATCCGCGCGGGCGCTGAAATACACCACACTGGGCAGCAAGTATTGCACGTCATCGAACTGCTGGATCGCGTCATGGGCTAGGCTTAGCAGGTCAACTTGGTAGGCTTGCGCGGCGCGTATCGGTTGAGATCCTTCGGGGCGCAATGGGGACCGCAAGGCGCATGCGAATGTGCCGCCAAACACGACTACGCCCCTTCCGCAGCAATGGGGGTCGCGGCGAAAAGGGCGTGCCGTCTTCAGGAGAGAAGATCGTTACAAGCGAAACTATTCGCCAGGAGGTGGCGGAGGGGCATCGGCAGGGGTTCCTGCTGAGGGCGGCCCGCCCAGTCCTTTGCGGGCGCCATGGAAACGCGGCTTGGCGTCTTGTACAGTGTAGTCCGCCGGGACAGCGAACAACGTCGCGGTGGGCTCCGTACGTTGAATATTCGTGACTGTGTAGATAGTTTGGCCGAGCCGTGGATCGATGCGCGAGCTCTTGACCACAATTTGCAGATCGGGTGAGTACCAGCGCTCGCTGACGATGACGATTTGCTTTTCATTGCCGATCTGGCCGGCGGGAATCGTCCGCGTATACCTCGTCCCTTGCGCACTTAGCCCGTTGATCGTTTGCGTGCCCAAGTCATCCTTCTTCAAAGTGCCGTTGGCAATCTCTTCCTGCATGCGCGCTTCAAACTTGCCTTCAAATTTGGCGGGACTCTTCCCTTTGCTCCGCGGAGTCGGAAGCTTGTTCGCAACTTTGCTGTCGGGATGCAGCACATAAGCGGTAGTGGCTACTGGATCGAAAATCATGATGAATGTTCTCGGCTGCCCAGAGGCCGCCAGGGGGCCCACCGCAGGAAGGGTGGTTTCGCGGCGCGTACGACCCTGGCCGTCGCGGAACACGTTGGTTTGCACCTTGCGGTTAATGCTATTGCCGTCGCTCAAAGTTTGCGTCGATTCGATCACAGCAACCGCGCTATACGGAGCACCGGTCACGACTTTTCCAGGGTGCATTTCTCCGAAGCCAAGAATCTCCATGCGCCCACCGATCGGACCTCCTGGTCCGGTCATGTCCGGTCCTAGGCCCGGTCCCGGTGCCGGCTCCTGAGCGCGCAACGCACCTGCGCTTAACACCAGCACCGAACCCAGTAGGGAAACTATCCACGTACTCTTGTTCATTATTATTTCTCCTCTTCTCTCCCGGTCTGCGTCATCTGGACCGCAGGAAACTTAGTTGCTGGATGCCAGAAGCCGCACAGCCTGTGGCTGCCCATCGTCGCCGACCAGCAAATCCAGTTGAATCCAATCCGCGGCATGTTCCTCGTTCACGGTCAGGCCGAGGGCGCCGAGAGCGCCGCGTTGCATCTGAACGTGAACCACGGTGGAGTCATCCAGTGAGCCGGGCATGGTGCCGGGCAGCAACGTAAAGTCACCGGAGTCATTGGAAGCCATCAGGGCTTCACCAAGCTCCGGCCCCGCGGGATTGACGTGTTGAATGGAACCCGTCGAATTCGCTGCTGTGAGCGTGCTCTGGACGCCCCGCGTCTGCAGCAAGCTCGCCATCTGGACTTGTTGCAGCCGCCAGTTAAACCACGTAATCGCGCACACTACTACCGCGGCTCCTGCTAACGCCCACGCTGCAACCAGAGCTATTCGCCGCCTCTTCAGGGTCTTGTGTTTGATGCGAAATTCCTGCCGAAGGCGCAGTTCCACGCGAGAGGGCGCTTCAGCTTCCCAAGTTTCTGCGCCAAGGGCATGCAGGTCGGTGCGTAGCACCTGCCAGTTTTCGTGAAGTGCGGCGCAGTGCGGGCATTCCAGCAGATGCTGGCGAGCCGCTTGCTGTAGTGGTCCTTCTTCCGCGGTCAGTCCGCCATCGAGATCCGCCATTTGGAATTCTTCACACGTCATGGATTGCTTCTCCTGCTCCTATATTCACCGAGTCCCAATCGCGCGCTTCGGCGTGTCGCGCAACATTTCCAGTTTTGCCAGCAACAACGCGCGGCCGCGGTGCAACCGGGAACGAATCGTCCCTACCGGACATTGCAAGGACTGCGCGGCCTGCTCGTAGCTCATTTCTTCGAGCAAACAAAGAGCAACAGCCTCGCGAAAATCCGCGGGTAATTCCAATACTGCCGCACGAACATGTTCACGACGCTCGCGCAACTCCGCCCAATGAGCTGGCGTCTTGGAATCAACAGCCTGGGGATATCCCGCGAATCCCTCCTCTTCCGGATTCAGCAGCGGTATCTCCCGAGGCAATCGCTCCTGATGCTTCATGATGCGGTTGCGAGCAACGCCGTAAAGAAATGCGCCCAACGCGCCGCGTTCGGCGTCATACTTTTTCGGCTCCCGTACCAGAGTCATGAAGACGTCCTGAACAATTTCCTCAGCAGCCCAGGTGTTTCCCGTCATACGAAGGGCAAAGCGATAAATAGGCCCCTGGTGACGGCGATAGAGGAGCGTGAAAGCCTCCTCGTCGCCATTTGCGGAGCGCCGCAGCAGAACGTCATCGCGTTCTCTGGAATCGATTTGCATTTCTCCTGGTTGACGCCCTGTATTCATTAAGTATTTCCCGGTGAAGACAAGAAAAGTTCCCCTGGCTCACGAAGAGACAAGCCCTTTCCATTCAAGAGGCTACACCAATACAACACTAAGAAGACGCGCAAAGTTGCTCGCTGGTGTCAGGCAACTTGAGACTGGATGGACCGTTTCGGACGGTTAGGGATTCTTGCCCGGCCGGAACATGCTGGCGGTGATGCGCGTCACCAGGCGCCTTGGCACCATTCGTTGCGATTGCGCGCCCAGATAGTTGCCCAGCCCGGAAATCACGTAGCTCTTGCCGGCGGCCAGAGCTTGCAGGCCGGTCCGGGCGACCTTCTGCGCAGTTTCCTGTTTTTTGCTGGTGAACTTCTCCTGGCCGGCGATGGCGTGGAATTCCGATTCGGTGGAACCGGGGCAAAGGGCGCAAACACGAATGCCGTACGGCCTCATCTCTTCGGCAAGTCCTTCCGCAAACAAGAGGTCGAAGGCTTTCGTTGCGGCGTAGGTGGAGATGTAAGGAACAGCCTGGAAAGCAGCGGTGGAGCCGAGGATCAGGACATCTCCGCGGCGGCGGACAACCATGTCCGCGAGATACAGCCGCGAGAGATGAACCACCGCCGCGCAATTCACTTGCACCATATCGAGAAGGCGCTGCACCGGAGCCTGGGTGAGTTCGCCGTACTGCCCGAAGCCGGCATTGTTGATGAGCAGATCGATGTCCAGGCCTTGTTGCTTTGTGAAGTCGTAGATCTTTTCGGGAGCGTTGGGGTCTGCAAGATCGGCGTCGAATACGGCGGTGCGGATTCCGTGGCGCGGCCCCAAAGTTCGCACCAGCTCTTCCAGCCTATCGCGACGCCGCGCTGTGAGAACCAGATGAGTACCGCCCGCAGCGAGTTCGTTCGCCAAAGCCACGCCGATGCCTGCGCTCGCACCGGTAACCAGCGCCCACTTGCCCTGCCATTCCTTCGACATGTTGGGAGTCCCTCGGAACAGTCTAGTTCCGGTTGAGCTTGAGCACGGTGTCTTTCAGGCGACTGCTCTCGTGCTTCATGCGGTCCATCAGGCGCTTGGCCCAAACGAACTCCGCCGCCAGCAGCGTGAGACCAAGAAAAACAACCAGCCACCCTGGGCCGGGCGTGAAGAACATAATGACACCCACCAGGAGAAGCGTAAACCCGGCGAGAATACGGAAGAAGCGGCGAACCTGCTCGATGGTCCGAAAGAACATGGGGCCCTCTGGGGCGGAGGTGGCGGACCTCCATTGTGACGGGTATTTGCTTTGCAGGCAATAGCCGTCGGTATTTAGAACCCCGTCAAGGCCGAAAAGTCGCCTCCTTTTTGTGATTTTTTGTGTCGGAAACTGTCGGGGGGCAATGCATCCCGGCCGGAAATCCGAACCTCTCAGTTGTTATATGGATAGAGGCGCGATTTTGAGGACCCTATGAGTGGCGATTCCTTACCGTTGGCACTGCCGCTCTCGCGCTTGGCGACTGGCGCTTGTGAGGTTACCGACCTGTATCGCGAACTACGCGAACCTCTCCTTCGATACCTGGTATGCCTCGGACTCTCCCGCGACGAAGCCCAGGACGTGGTCCAAGACGCATTCCTTTCTTTGCACCGGCACCTGGCATCTAGCGGGTCGCAGGAAAACATTCGCGGCTGGGTGTTTCGCGTGGCCCACAATCAGGCACGAAACCGGCAGGGCAGCTATCATCGACGCTTCGGCGAACCCCTTGATTTGGAGACTGACGCGCGGCTGGACGAAACGACACCCGAACAGGTGGTGCTGGAGAAAGAGAAGTTGCGGCGTTTAGGCGGAGCCATTACGCTGCTGTCCGAATCCGAGCGGGAATGCCTGCTGCTGCGCGCCGGTGGCTTGCGTTATCGGGAAATCAGCGAGGTGCTGGGGATGGCGACATCCACGGTGGGAGATACGATTGAACGGGCGATCCGGAAATTAGCGGAGAAATGCAATGTGTGATCATTCAGGAAGATTGATGGCCTGGCTCGACCGCGAGCTCGGCAATGATCAAATGGTGGAGCTTGAGCGGAGTATCGGCGCTTGCAGCGAATGCCGCAGTCGACTCGAGTCCTATAAGCAAGCGAGCGCGAACTTGGATGCATACTGCGATGCCGTGTTGTCGGCGAATACGCAGCAGAAAAGACTGCCGCGCTGGGCTCCGGTGCTGACGACGGCTGCGGCGGCCGCTATCACCGCCATGCTTGTGCTGGTGTTGCCGCGCGTACGCGTTGAGCCGCCCGCGCTTGCCCCCCCGGTGCAGGTACAGGTGCAGGCATCCCCGCCGGTTATGGTTCATGAAAACGTCCCGGCGGCGACCCCAGCCCCCAGCAAGACGATGCATCGGCCGCGGGCCACCGCCCCCGGTACACCGCGCCAAACGGCGAACTGGCAGCCCACTGAGCGCGCCATCCAGATTTCCATTCCCGCGGAATCCATGTTTCCGCCCGGTGCTGTTCCGCAGGGTGTTAACTTCATTGCGGATCTGAGTATTGCGGCGGATGGATCGGCGCAACAAATTCGGCTGCGGCCTCGATGGATGGAAGTTCAAAGGAGACAACCATGAAGTATGCACTGGTAGTTTTTCTGGCAGCGTCGTCTTGCACGTTTGCCCAGGATGCGATGAAGACAAATGTGCTGTATCAGACGTCCGGAGCCAGTGTCGTTACCGCCGGAGCCGTCAGAGCGTTTGGCGCAGCAGTTCAGGGCGCGCCCTATTCCGCCACAATCACCAACGAATCGGTGCAGACGCTGGCGGACGGCAATCGTATTATTCAGAACAACAGCGGGACCACCGCGCGTGACTCCGAGGGGCGAACCCGGCAGGACGCGGCGTTACCGATGCTTGGCAACCTGTCCGCCGCCAACGCTCCGCACATCGTGTTCATTATGGATCCCGTGGCGCAGATTTCGTACACCTTGAACTTGACGGATAGGACTGCGCAGAAACTTGCGCCTTCGGGCGCTGTAGTGGGAGGCGGCGGCACCGTAGGAACCGGGCCGGTGATCAGCACGAAAGCATTCGTCGGACCGAGCGCGGGCGTCTCCGCGGCGGGCGGCCCCTTGCCTGCGCTGCCGCCGCCGATGTTCATCCAGAGGACGATGATTGCCGAAGACGACTCTCAGGCAACCACGGAAGATCTGGGGACCCAAACGATGGAAGGGCTGCAGGTGACTGGAGTGCGCACCACTCGCACCATTCCCGCGGGAGAAATCGGCAACGAAAAACCGATCGTGATTGTGACTGAGGTGTGGACTTCGCCAGACCTCAAGACCGTCGTCTACAGCAAGCGGAGCGATCCGCGGATGGGCGAGCAAATATTCAAGCTGACCAACATCACGCGTGCTGAGCCGGACGCCTCGCTCTTCATCGTGCCAGCGGACTTTAGGGTTACCGACGGCCCGCAAAACTTTATCTACAAGATGCACCAATAGATCTAAAAAAAGCATTGTTCAGCCAGATTCTTCTCGGTGATAAAACTGTTTGCCCGGTTACATGAGGCTGCGGCTTCATAGGCAATGACGGGAAATGCCTTTCCGACGTCTTGGCTCACTTTAGCAAACTGGGTGATCTCGTCTAGATCGACACAACCGCAAGTGGCCAGCAATAGGGCAGCCACACAAGCGATCGGGCGCTGTCTCGGACGCATTCCTCCTCCATGTCTCCACCGCGAAGCATCCCAAAACAACAGAGTGGCTCCCTCTTGCAAGTCATGAGAACGCACATGGATTTCTGGGTTCCGTATCCGAACTCGCAGGCAAGTTCGCGGGCATGTAGCTCTGGTCAAGCCAACGCTTCTCGTTTACTGTTGCGTGTAGTACGGAACCTTCAGGAATAAACCGCCGGGCACCCAACGGGATCCGCCATTTGGCCCTCTTAAGGACTGGGTCATAATATGAATGCGGAAAAAACTCCAGAATCCACCAGTACCATGTGAGGGAATTGTGTGTTTCGGCCTTGGGGTCGGGAGGGCCCGGTGGAGCAGGTGGAATTCTCCCAAGTACTTGGTCGGCCTTCTGCCGATCAACTAACAATCCGGCCTGCAAAGCTTCACAAAGCATCCACTCTAGAGTGATCTTCGATAGCCCGCTCTCAGCTTCAGCGTATGAACCTCCGATATCCGAGTGCACACCAGCAAACCAGACTTGTTTAAGACTCTGACCGGGTAATGGAGCACCCCACATATTGTTGCGAAAATAACAGCGTCGTTCATCGATTGAAACGGCGTGACGGCCGTTCATCATATCCGGATTCTGCGCCGTATACGGAAGCTTTACGGGATCCCAGATCCATCCAACCGAACTAACCGTGTCCCATACCCCCACAAAATGCAATGGACATTGGCGGCAAAACGTTGCTTTAAATGCTGTTGCCACTTGGAACGTGCGCGTCATTCCCGCAGCGCTTCGAGTCCGCCTTGCATAAAGCCGAATTATGTAGGGGATGAGGCCTTCGTTGCCTGGACAGAGCAATCCGAACATGTGGAGAACCCCTGCAAGCGCCCGGGCCGTATATGCCCCTCTGCTGAAGCCAAATATAAATACGTTGTCGCCCTCCTCATAGACATTCATTATGTAACGGTAGGCGTCTCCGACATTCGCCAGCAGTCCCGTTCCAAACGCTAGCCCCATCACGACCGACCACGCTTTGCTAATCTTGTTATGCGCCGTCGGTGCGCCCATCGTGCCCACGCCGGGATGATAGTAACCCACCTGCCGCTTGCCATCGATAACCAGGGTGCTGTATAGCTTCACTACGTTTGAGTTGTGATCACCAAACTCATTACCGGTTCCGTCGCAACAGATAACTATGTTTTTGGCCAAAGAGCCTCCAAAACTAGCGCCTTTAAAATGGCGCCGGCCGTCGTGGATGATCGCGATTCTACGCTCACAGTTTGGACGCAACAAGGAACAGCCTTGCCGTTGTCAATTTCGTGCGTCGTAGCAGAAGCGGACAGAATCTTTTTGCGACGAGACTGGTCACGTCGCAGGGACACCGCAGGGTAGAGATCCACGCCAAATTCCCGGGTAGAATGGTCACGTTACCACTCACGGAAAAGTGGCTGTCGGTATCTCAGTAAGCAAACGGGGTTGTTTCAATGCAGCCGGGAAAGTCAGGCTTATTGGGCATCGACGTGTCCTCGAACCAAGGACCAATCGATTGGGAAGCTGCGTCCAAGTCGAAGTTCTCCTTCGCCTTCCTGCGAGCCACGATCGGTGCTCACACTTCTGACCAAATGTTCGCCGTCAATTGGATGGCCATTCGCGGTCGCGGTCTAATCCGCGGAGCATACCACTCCTTCTGGCCTTTAACCTCCGCGGCTGACCAGGCTGATAAATACATCGCAACCGTGGGTGACTTAGCGCCGGGCGATCTGCCGCCTGCGATTGATCTCGAAGAAGCGTATCTGAAAAAAGACACCAATCATGATCATGAGCTCTGGAAGACCATACCCCGAGACGAGCGCTTGCCAATGATTTTGGGCTGGCTAACCCGTGTTGAAAGTGCAGTCGGTCGCAAGCCGATCATCTATTCACGCGACGACTTTCTAGAAAATCTCTTGGGAGAGAATGTTCGGGAGTTGGCGCCTTATCCGCTTTGGATTGCGCATTATACTGACGCACCCCAACCACGGATTCCATCCGCCTGGCGAAACTGGACCTTTTGGCAATACACGGAGGACGGCACTGTTAGCGGCGTGTCCGGCAAAGTAGACATCGATCGCTTCAACGGCGCCGTGGACGACCTGAAATCATTCGGGCGTGGCTAGTCCAAGTTGAACGATGCGACCCGGCGTTGTGGTTTGGGAAAACTCCCGCCTGCCGTAGAACGCGCTGTTCTTCGACAATTGGAGGGCCTGACGATCATCTAGAAAATACGCTCAACAGCGATTCGCAATCGTCCTCAGGATGAGCCTCTCTGCCTGGCTACCATTGGAATACTCCTCCACACTAACCAAAAGGAGAGTGCGCACTAACCATTCGGTTAGCCTATAGGCGTGCATTTACTTGTTTTCGCCTCTCCGCTGGTTTCTGGCTTGGCGCCTAATTACTGTGAAATCTGGAACTTCATCTTTCCCCTTTACCCTTGCTAGCGCCCAAACGAGTCTGGCACTCCGCCTGCTTTCTCAATCGGCGTCGGCGGTAAGTGAAAGTCAAAGAAAGTCAGGAAAGCAGAAAAGGGCACTTTGGGAGTTGGCAACAACTTTACATTTCCCTTTTCGCCTCTCTTCGCTTCCGACACAAAGGAGATTTTATGAAGAACCTACGCTCTGCCCTTCTCGCTTTGACTGTCCTGTTGCTGGCGACGGCCGCTCAGGCTCAGACGACCAACGTAAAGGCTAACATCCCGTTCGACTTTGTCGTCGGCGACCATGCCTACCCTGCTGGTGAATACACCGTTAAATCCCTGTCCCAAGGCAGCGCCGCCATACGCATCGACAATGCCGACGAGTCTGAGAATGGCATTACCCTCTCTAGCGCATGCAGCAAGGCTCAACCGGCCGCCGCAACAACCCTCGTTTTCGAGCGTTTGGGCGACAACTATTTCCTCCATCAGGTTTGGACGGAGGGAAATTCCGCTGGCCGCCAGTTCCGTGTGGGCAAAAAGGAAGTCCAGCTTGCCAAGAACCTTAGCAAACCCGAACTCGTGATCGTTGCCGCAAACATTTCCCACTAACCCCAAGGCACTCCGCCGCGGCATTCGCTCCGAAGGAAAGAGGGAACGTCTCCAAACGTTCCCTCTTTTATTTCTGTATAGTTCCGCCGTCTTGTTCGCCTTATTTGCTGGATAACCCGAGCTATCTCCCGCCTTGACGCCCATCATCATGCACCGCGGACGGCTGGCAAGGTTCTTTCTACCCACCTGGCATGCAGACGTGTCTTGCCTCAGCTGGAAGTGGAGAGAGCGTTCTTCCGTTAAGATAACGAAGAGGGCGCATGCGAAAAGAGCGAAAGCACTACACTGGGGAAGAGAAGGTTGCCATCCTAAGGCGGCACTTGCTGGATAAAGTGCCGGTTTCCGATCTGTGCGAGGAACATGGGCTGCAGCCA
>Ga0126379_10000199_pt1 | contig 31178 bp, 41 predicted proteins | sample PanSoiMetPlot_24_FD_92640 | JGI IMG/M metagenome (GOLD analysis project Ga0126379, IMG submission 92640) | Tropical forest soil microbial communities from Panama - MetaG Plot_24 | ecosystem: Environmental > Terrestrial > Soil > Tropical forest > Bulk soil | place: Panama | collected 2016-02-17
AGCGGAACATGGGCATGTTAGATCCTTTCGCTGAACCCCGGATTGTAGACCCAGATGGTCTTGGGGTTGTGTGTGTAACCACTGGTGTGATAGCGCATGAGGTCCTCACCTCGATAGATCAGACCCCAACAGGTGCCACCCCAGTCGTTGGTGTACTCCACGATCTTGACGACGCGCAGGTGCTCATCGCCAGGGTAGATACCATCGCCTTCAATGATGGTGTCTACCATCGCTTTGTTGTTGACGGTTGCCATGGTCCCCTCTCAGTTGTTGGGCGAGTTGAGCAGAATCAACAGACGCTCGATGACCTCACTGTGGCCTGTTTTGTAGCCTGTTGAATGACCGACTTGGTAGCCTGCCATCCACCATCGAAAGGCAGCCTTGCGCTCCTCATCGGCGTCGATCATCCACGGAAAGTGCAGCTCGCAATCGGGGTCAGCGTCCTCGAGTTCAATGATGGACGGGTAAAATGCTGACCCTGACCGCTCCTTTGCCTTGATTTGGCATGTGCAGGGATGCTCCTGCTCATCTCTGGCGATTTCACGATGAGCCTCGTCGTAGCGATAGTCCTCAGCCTTGTTGTCGAAGGACTTGACATCGGTTAGATCCATTTAGTTTCTCACCTCCTTTCGTTGGTGTTTCGTACATCACTCACATCATATCAATTCCGTACACTCAATGCGCCACAGGGAGAATGGTTACAAACTATTTACTTACCTTATGGCCAGTAGGTGCATTGGTTGTGCGGTTTGATACGATGTATGTGTTGAACGAACCGCCATCGAACTGAAGGAGATCTAATGATCGCTAAACCGCACACCGTCGTGCTTGTCGATCGAATCCCGAACTGCAACTTCTGCGATAACCCAGGTCCGTATGACTTCAAGACGCTGATGGGTCCGTGGGCGCATGGTTGTGAGACTCACTACAAGCTGTACCGTGCATACCCCGAGTTGGGCGTCGGAAAGGGGCAGTTGTGGGTCGTCGAAGCATAATTGACATCCTTGACAACTATCCGTGGGAGCACAAGCCTGGGTTCATCTATGATATCCTTGCATTCCTGTGGGCTTTCGGTGCATGTGTAATCCTCACGGCTGCATTCTCTGTGGTCATCGTGATTGCTGCCTTCATCCTCCACATGATTGGTGGGAGGTGATAATTGACGAACTATTTACTTACCTTAAGGCCGGTGGGTGCATTGGTGTGTGGAGTTGATATGATGTGCGTGATGAACGAAACACCACATCAACCGAAAGGAACTGCTTCACCATGATGTATCCATACCCACAGTTCAACCACATCAGCGCTGACGTTCACGTTTCAACGGAACTTGCGTCGATGGTGTGCGGGGAATTCGTATTCCCTGCGGAAATGCCACATGAGCTGCGCATTCAGCGCATCTTCGCCCTCAACGAGCTGTACCGAACCGTACAACGAATCGGCGACCTCGAACATACATCGGATTGGGATTGGTCCGTGATTGTTGAGGACGATGAGGGCGTCTTGCATGGCGATGGCGGGGATGAAATCGGATTCCCGTATCAGGTCGAACCCGAGGACTACACGTCGGGATTCTCACGTTGGGAGGTTCTGAACGTTATGAACCTGAATGGCGATGGCGATGAGTTCTACTCACAGGTCGCTATCGACTCTATCCGCAAAATCACCATTGAGGAGCTGTGATGACTGATCAGGAGTTCTGTTCCTACGCAGGTGTCTATCAGGCGTACGCATGGCATCAGGGATTCCGAAGCAGGCCGACTGAATTCCGTATTCCCGACGAGCACTTCTCATACTCCCGATCCTACGACGAGACAGGCTTCGACCTCGTTAAGTTCTTCGAGGTTGTAGCAGAAATTGACGATGGCGGGATTCATCAATGGCAGATGCGTGTGCAGGACTTCGATACAATCCTCACGCTCGCCTGCACGGAGGATGATTCGATGACCTACATGCTTGAGGCAACACGCCAGGAGTTCTACACTGCATTCGAGATGCTCGAAACTCTGAAGGCTAACGCGTAGACTTAACAGTTTAGGTGAGTCCTACGTAGGCATCGTGTATTCGGAGTAAGTAGGACTCTTTGACATAGAGATGCGGACGATGTATAATCGCACGATGGCTGTTAACTCAGTGGCTTTCGCTCCAAAGGGCCAAAATGGGGGCTTTCCTGAGCGGAAAGGCCGTCTTCCGATGGCAAAACTCTCTCGCCGGGAGTACCAAGACCTCAGAATAGCCTGTGCAAGAGCGTTAGCACAAGGATTTCGCCCATATCAGGTCGGTAGAGCGCTTGCCAGCAAGTTCGCACCTCAGGCAGAGCTGAAAGGCCGAGACCTAGAGAAGTGGGCTATGAAGAAGATCCGCAGCTGGATGCGTGATGACTCTGAGTTCCGTGACCTCATCTACGAGATTGCTGTGGTAGAGCTCGATCTGAAGACTCCACTCATCTTCGGCGGACTCGCGCAGTCAGCGATGAAGGGTCGTGTAGACGCGGCGAAACTCGCTCTAGAGATTACAGGAAGGCACACGAGTCAGGCACAGACTGTCACCGCGGTTCAGATCAACCTGAGGAACGTGGACAGGCCAGCAATAGACTCCGCTCAGACGGAGGGCTAAATGTGCCTAGCTTAATGGCCGGCACGGAAGAAAAAAGAGAGACCGCGTTGGACGCGGCCCCTCTTTTGCTACGCCTTGACGGTCGCCTTGCGAGTGCGAGCCTTCGGCGCCTCCTTCGCTGCGGATCCCGCCACGTTCTTGGCGAAATACTCGCGAGCTGCCTTCGCAACGTCCTCGGGGATAATCCAGGACGTGTTCTTCCGCTCGGCAGGGCGAGCGTGGAACTTGCGCAGGTACGCACGAAGGACCTTCGCGTCGATGCCAATGTCGGCCGCAAGCTCCTTGGGCGTGTAGGACTTCTTAGCAACTGCCATGTGATTCACCTCCTTTCGATTCATGCCCACATCATAACACACAGGAACTACCAGTGCACCGAATCGGCGGAGGTTTACAAACCTTTAATGAGACTTAAGGCCGAGACCTCACACACACTCCGTGAAGACTCCGCTCAGACCAAGGGCCACAAGGACAGTGGTGGGCTCGGACTTATGGCCGGCGCCGAAAACCCGCCTTTATGGGCGGGTCATGACGACGAGGATGGCGAGGGCGAGCGCGCAAGGGCCGACCACGTATATGTAGAATTCGATCATATTCGTGTGATCGAACGGGGGAGCGATCGTATGACCGCTCCCCGCATTCGTTCGCTACTTCGCGCTCCCGGCGACGTTCTTGGCGAACGCCTTGCGAGCGGCATTCGCGACCGATTCCGGAATGATCCAGGTCGTATTCTTCGCGGCATCCTCGCGCGTATGATTCTTGCGAAGGTATGCGCGAAGCACCTTCGGATCGACGCCGATTTCGTTCGCGAGAACCTTCGGCGAGTATGTCTTTGCAGTAGCCATTCGTTCGTGTCCTTTCGTTCGATTGCTTACAGTCACCATAGTAGCGCATATGTGCATATGCGTTGTTCGAATGATGCAAACGTTTTGTATGGAGTTTGTAAGCATAGTTCGCACGAACGTTCGTTCGCATTCGTTCGTTCGCAATTCGTCGATGCTTGCGCTGTCAACAATGTCCCCCCTGCCACGTGTGCGAGGGAGGCGTCGATGGGTTTCGTTTTGCGCGCGGAGCGAAGCGAGAGGAACCTAAGAGCCGTCACTAAGTGGATGCCACTACAGAGGTCCTATGCCTGCTAGATCTCAAGCGCAACGACGGTGGGCGTTCGCGGTAAAGGGTGCCGCTTGGGCCAAGCGCCATCACTTCAACAACAAAGGCAAGCTACCAGCTCGGGCCAGAAAGCGTAGACACTAATGCCGACCGGCAAGGCTGTGGAATACAAGCGACTTACCCAGGAGGAGCTGAAAGGCGGTTATCAGCTTGACCCTCCAGCTGACGCTTATCGTGTCTATGTGGCTTGCGAGCAAGGGCTTGTACGATGGGCCTATTCCAGCGAGCAGGCCATCCCATCAAACCCGCACATCGGCTTCCCGCTCTTCGGAGGAGACACCGACGAGTTCGACACGGACCTCGCCCACCTACAGCTGTGGTCAGGAGCACTCGACACCATCGCTCACCTCTACTACTTCGGGAGTGCATGATGAGCCAACCCGCGCACGTACCTTGGAGTTGGAAATTCGTCTTCCTCATCGGCGCCATCGTCTGCTTTGTCATCGCGCTACTCATCTCAACCGGAGTCTTCACATCAGACACCCGTGACTCATGGGCGATCGGTGGCCTCCTCTCCCTCACCCTGTACCTCGGACCCATTCCGTAGTCATGGCTCGTAAACGCGGTGGCCTCAACATCAAGATCAAGAAGAAGAACCAGGGAGCGCTTCACCGCACTCTCGGAGTCAAGAAGGGGAAGAAACTCACGTCCAGTCAGATCGCAAAGGCCAAGCGCTCCAAGAATCCGCTCACGCGGAAGCGCGCTACCTTCGCGGCCAACGCGCGTAAGTGGAAGCACTGATGGATACCAATCACCCATACACGGTCTACGTCATGTATGGCGACGAGAAGAGTGACATCTGCCTCGGTGGCAGCTACGATCAGCCCTCAGCTGTGGCGATCGCTTGTGCTCTCTTCACCACTCTCTACCAGCCCGGGCACGCTCCAAGCGACGGGCTCGCTGTCTTCGACTCCACTAACACTCTCATCGCCGCCATCACCTCCAACACAGTCGCCGCCTCAGGTCCGGCACCTCTCGAATGAAGCATAAGGGCTTCAAACACCACTCCAGCATTCACAAGACTGGCTACCCGAGCGCTGGTCCCAAACCCAGACCCACGAGTATCGGACGACCGACGAACGTCTTCCGCAAACCGAGGAGGAAAGGCTTTGGCTCCCGTTAAGAAGCCCAAAAGCACGACTGCACATCCAGGCTACCCCGTTAGTGGGCCGCCTGCGGCTGAAGGTCAGCCCGGTCCCACTCCCATGCCCCTACTCGGACCCACACCTGGCGGGCCAGGTCCTGGCGCTGTCTTCCCCGCTCCCCCAGGCACAGGCACTCATTCTCAGCCTCTACACCCTCACACAGGCAAGCACGAGCACACCCACAGCCAGCCCAAGCATCCTGCCGAGAGGTAACCGATGTCAACGTACCCCTACAGCCGAGATATCATCGCCCCAGGCAAGCGCCTGTACTCTGACAGAGTTACGGGTCAGTCAGTACTCACAGGCCAGTCCAGCGTCGTAGATGTTGAGACCAGTGGAAGCTCACGGCTCACGGTGCAGGGCGATCTGACGGGTGCTGCCATTGGCGATCTTGCGATCACTGTGCAGCCTTACCTGGAGGACAACATCACACTCAGCAACGTCGTGCTCACGCCAGTGCAGGCACCAGCCAACGTGTTAGGTGGCGGGCACGTCTCCTCCTACGCGGAGTACGACATTACCGGACTCGGCCGGTGTCGTATTCTCGCCAAGAACAACAACGCAGGCACACAGACCCTCGGCCTAAGCTGGCGGTGTAGCGGCATCTAGCATGGCAGTCAAAACCGTAGACCTACCGTACGAGCCGATGCCGAAGCAGCAGGCTGCTCACGGCCTCGCCTTCAAGTACCGCGGCTTCTGTGGTGGGTGGGGTAACGGTAAGACCAGCTGGGGCTGTGCTGAAACCTTCATCCGTCTCATGGAGTACCCCAGCACCGAATGTATCATCGCCCGCAAAACCCGCCCAGAGCTCAAGGCCACTACGTGGCATATGTTCATCAACGGCGACACTCAGCCCAAGGGGTGGCAGGGTGTCCCGAAGGAGTGTATCAGAGTCTACAACAAATCCGACCTGTTCCTGGAGCTAGTCAACGGCTCGCGCGTTCACGGCATTCCACTCGATGACCCACAGAAGCTCGAGAACTACAACCTGGGCTTCTTCTGGGTCGATCAGGCTGAGGAGGTGGAGGAGGATGTCTTTCTCAAGTTTCATGGTCGTCTCCGTCAGCTGAACGCCCCCCGTGAAGGACTGCTCACCTTTAACCCGAATGGTCACAATTGGCTTTATCGGCGGTTTATTGACCCCAAACGCAGCCCTGAGTTCAAGCGTGCGTATGGCTGTATCGAAGCTACGCCGTTTGATAACCCGAATCTGCCAGAAGACTACATGGACCAGTTCGACACCCTGCCTAAGCACTGGTACGACCGATTTGTCCTGGGCAGCCACGAGGTCTTTGTGGGACAGATCTTTGTGGACTATAACCCCGACTTCCATACAATCGAACCCTTCCGCATCCCAAGCTCATGGGAACGGTGGCAGTGTTACGACCCGGGCATTCGGCATGAGGGATGTCTATCCTGGGTGGCCCGTGACCCAGCTGGCAACGCCTATTACTACCGCGAATTCTTGGAGCCGGGGCAGGACGTGAGTTGGTGGGCGCAGACGCTGTTCGAGGCTGAGATGATGGACGACTGGGGTGGACCGAACGAGGATATTTACCGTCGTCTCGTAGGACGAGAAGCAATGATTCGCACTCAGACCGACGGTCGTACGGTACTAGATCTCATGCACGATAATGGCTGGTATTCTGAATTCGCGGACCGAGACCCGGGTGCGCGAATCTCGCGAATCACTGAGTACCTCCGCCCAACCCTGAGCCACCGACACCCCTTCCGTGGCGATCAGATGGAGGTATTCGATCGCGAGACAGGCGAGGTGAAGGGTCTAGGCGCACCTCGCCTGTATATTTTCAGCAACTGTACCAAGCTTCTGGAGTACTTACCACAGTATCGCTGGAAGCCTCAGAGATCAAACTTCACTGAGGAGGACAGTGCTGAGAAACCCCGTAAGAAGGACGACCACAACGTGGACAATCTGGGGCATATCCTTGTGGCGCTGGACGATGAGCTGCCCGATATCCAAGCTACCCAGAATTACCACGACGCTGTTGGTCGTCTCAATAACCTGGCGCAGTACAATGAAAGCCGTGAACTCGATGAGCACTTCAAGGCTGCCCTGGCCGAAGCGGCATCACATTCGCCGTACACTGGCAATGACCCTGACCTACTGAGAGAGGTTGCGTAACGCTATGGCAAATCCCTTCCTAGTTGAGACGATGACGCTCGCTCCCAACACCTGCATGTGCTGTGGTAAGGGCAATACTCCGGACGGCGTCACTGGCAAGGTAGGTCCTTTCGCAGACTTGGGCGTGGACTACAACTGGGGGGATAGCGCCTATCTGTGTGAGGACTGTGTCGGCAAGCTGGCGATCCTCTTTGACTGGATTTCCCCCGACACCAAGAAGGATCTCGAGAGAGTCATCTCGAAGAAGAACGAAGAGATCCACGACCTCAAGTCCGATATTGACATTCGCCGACGACGTGAGCGTACAGCTGTCAAGGGTGCCCGTGCTTTGGGCGTGAAGGTGTAATGCTGTACACGGCTGTAATCATCGGGATTCTTGCGGTGACAGGATTCGTCATCGCTTATGTTGTGTTCGCTCTACGAGCTCTTCAGAGCGCTCAACAGTTGAGCCGTGAATTCGTCATCGCACACAATCGCACGCTCAAAAGCCTTGAGACCATCCATGACCGTAATGCCCAGCAACTGGACAGCGTTCTTGACAGGTTCATGGCCCTTGACTTCTCGCTGTTCAAGGCCTACCAGAGTTCAGAAGAGGCTGAGCTTGGAGGCTTTAGCGATCCCGATGAGGAGGGCGAAGTCCTTGCCTTCACTCCTGGCGGTCAGTCGAGGGACATTAACGCCGAACTGCTCGAGGACTTGGCTGCCCGCGCGAACGAGGAGCAACTACTAGCCGAGGACTTTGGGCTTGAGTTCGATCAGAAAGAGGGTCTTACATGAGAATTGGTGAGGCCACTAACAAGCGGCAGCTTCTGAGCGCCCTGCAGGACGCGCGTGAGGATCGTCTCAATCGAAGGAGAGCGTGGGAGATTCAGTGGTGGAATAATATTGCCATGGTTGCGGGCGATCACTATGCGCGCTATGACCCTGGCAAGGCGCAATTCGAGGATCGTGACCCTAACTGGTCGATTGCCCTGAGCGATAAGAAGCCGAGGATCGTTGTTAACCACAGCCTTAGTGTTGCTCGTACTGAGCTTGCTAAGCTCACAAAGAGCCGCCCTATCATGGACGTTATTGCTAATAGCGATGATCCTCGTGATATTGCAGCGACTAAAGTGAGCAAGAGCGCTCTGGACTACGCCGAATGGAAGTTTAAAGTCCCATCCTTGCAGAAGCAGGCTCTGTGGTGGGCGATTGTGTGCGGGGTCGGTGCGATCTATGTGGGCTGGGATTTCTTGGATGACACTGCTGGCAGCTTCCAGTTCATCATTGATCCCCTCACAGGTGAGCCTACATTCAATCCGGACCGTGAGCGCCAGCTCGAAAAGATGCAGGAGAATGGCGAAATCGACAGTCTCGACAAGGAGGAGGCGCCGCTCGGTGAGGTCGAGATGAGCGTCTTTTCGCCATTTCAGTTGTTGCCTGACCCGAACACTCTGGACTTTAACAAGCTGAGAGACCTCATCACTGTGGAGGTCGTTGATGTTGATGTGCTCAAAGGATGGTATGGCAAGGGTGCTGCTCACGTAGACCCAGAAGAGACGCATATCGGGACGATGGAGCGTATCATGATGCAGCGGGCAGGTGTTGCCAATCCTGCGTACTACTCTACGGGGATCAATGACAATGCTGCTTACGTCTACACTTACTGGCTTACACCCAACTATTACCGAGGCAATCAACTCCTCAAGAACGGTATTTTCTTCCGGTGGTGCCAGGGTAAGGAGCTTGACAGCAGTGATGCTTTCCCCTTTGCCGACGGTAGAATACCGTTCGCATTCTTTCAGCATATCCCCTCCGTTAGCTCAGTTTGGCCTGACACCAACATCTCACAGATTCGGGGACTCAATCTGGAGATAGATAAGACCACTAGCCAGCTCATTGAGAGCAAAGACTTTATGAGCAATCCCATGTGGATTCTGGCTACACAGCACAAGATCAAGGGCCAAATCAAGAACGTCGCCGGAGGGATCGTTCGCTATGTCCATGTACCCAACGTGCCGCCACCCGCTCCTATCCAGGGACTTTCGATGCCACCACAGGTCGAGAGCCTACTCGCAGGCATGCGTGAACAGATACTCGACGTATCCGGACAGAGTGAGGTCTCGCGCGGCAATGTTCCGACCGGCGTACGAAGCGGTGTGGCCGTCGCATATCTGCAGGAGGAGGACGATACGAAACTAGGGCCTACTGTGGACAACATGGAGAACGCCACTGCACTGATGGGCTCACTCACCCTGTCTCGATTCTCCCAATTCTACACAGTGCCTAGGGTCATCCGCTTCTATCGTCCTGACGGCAAATTCGATGTGCTCAAGTTCAAGGGTGCTGACATTGCTGACAACACTGACGTTATCTGCCAGCCTGGGAGCGCCATGCCGAAGATGAAGGCTGCTCGGCAGCAGTACACCCTCGAGCTTGTCAGCCTAGGCATTCTCACTGACCCAGATGAGATTAAGGAGGAGCTCGACCTGGGTCGCGGTGAACCGGATAACAACGATAAGAACCGTGACCAGGCTGACAGAGAAAATAACATCATGCTCCATGGCGTTGACCTCAAGATGTTCCAGCTTCCCGATCATGCCACAGACGAAGAAGTTCAGCAGACTGTGAGTGCAGCTGTGCCCGTTAAGGCGTGGCAGAATCATCAGATCCACATCGACAGGCATACTAGTCAGATGATGGATCAGGAGTTTGATGACCTGTCCGTATCTCATCCGGGCATTACGCGCCTCTTCGATGAGCACGTGGCGCAACATCAACAGTTCCTGTCTCAGCAGCAGCAACAGCAGGCACAAATGGCTGAGGCCGTCAAGGGTGCACCGGCCGGCGTTGGCGGCACTCCGGCTGGCACGCAAAGATCCGCTCGCATGAACACCGGAGTTCCGGATGTGATTGGCGGCGGGCAAACGGCGATTGATTCTCGTGTCATTCGCCAGAACGGACAGGTCCAAACCGGTAGATAGGAGGCCCGATGGAGACACCGACACCCGCACCCGAGCCTGCTCCTGAGGAGGAGACAACGGAGGACGCGGACGACGAGGAGGGGAGCGATGAGTCAGACGGTGAGTGAGAGCGATCTTCAAGGTCTCTCACGCGCAGACCTGGACGAGGTCGCGGAGTCAGCGGGCCTCGATCCCAACGACTACGCCAACAAGCAGGAGGAGATCGACGCCATCCTAGCAGCTTCGGGTGCGTCGGCTGAAGCCTCCACAGAGATCGAGACTGTCACTGAGGAGGAGGTCGCAGAAGAGGCGGCTGGGCCCGACTACATCCACACTGTGGACGTAGCGGACATTGGCACCGAACAGCTCGCAGACGAGCACATTCCTCTCCTCACGGGGGAGTCGTGGGTCATTCTCGGTGCAGCGGATAACCTTCCGGACGAGTACATCGGCAATCCCGCTGCTGTCCTCAGCTCGACAGTCGCTGTGGTACGGGACGACAATGGCGATGAGGTGTATCGCTACACGCCCGACGACGCGACCCTCACGGTGCGTGAGAGATCGCAGGGTGGCTACTTCGAAGTGCCGCTCTCCAGCGTGCAGAAGCTGAGCATTGCTGGTGGGCGGAGCAACGTCGTCAACTTCGCGTAATGGACGACCGATTCCGCAACGCCAATGTCGCTCTAGACTACCTTCGGGGCAAGGGGGTAGATACGAGTCTAGGGCGCGTATTCCTCGCTAGCGATGTGGAGGAGGCGATCAAGCTTAGTCAAGCTGACCGTCTCGATCAAAGCGTCACGCCTCAGCCCAAGACGATGGCGCAGGCCAAGCGACTTGTCCGCATGGACGAGGAGCTTATGGCGCAATTCCCAAAGCCAGGTGTACGTGAGCCTGGTTCGTCAATCCAGGCTGGCCCCGACTCGTCGTCGAGGACGTAAAGCGTAGGGCCGAACGGAGGTAACATGAGTGGCATGGCAAACGAAATCGCTGACCGTATGCGTCAGGACGGCATCGACACAAGTGCGACGCCGGACGAGGCTTTCGCTGGGAGCTCAGCAGAGGGTACCGGAGGGGATCAGGCAGGCACGCAGCAGAATCAATCGTCCGCGGGGACGTCAAACACCGTAGATTCTGACCGTGGGACGCCACCTGATACGATTCCGTACTCGCGATTCACGGAGGTCAATAGCCGTCTTCAGGCGCTTCGGGAGTACGAACAACTGGAGCAAATGGGGATCTCATCGGACTCCGCGATGAGATTGGCAAACTTCGAGAGAGCTTACTTGGAGGACCCTAAGGGTACGATTGCTGCCTTGGTCGATCAACAGGACTTGCCCGATGCGCAGAAGACTGCACTCAAGGCGCTGCTCACGCAGCAGCAGTCTCAGCAGGACGGTGCGCTGGAGGGAGATCAAGATGGTAAGCCGCCCGAGCTCACTCCGGAGCTCAAGGAGGTTGTGGACTGGGTGCGTGATCGGCGTACAGCCGATGAGAACGCCGAAAGTCAAACACGCCTCGATCACGTTGTTAGCCATTGGCGACAGCTGGACGAGCGGGATGGCATCAAGACCACAGAGAGACAGCGACTGCTGTACGTTCAGTCGGTTGCGGGCTCAGGGACACAGTTCCAGACCCTCGAGCAGCTGGCTGAGGCGGCACGGACGTTGTATCTCGAGGATCGCGATGACAACTTGGGCTCAGCTGTCATTCGTCGAGGGACGGGAGCACCCCTTGCGGTACCCCCTGGTGGGGTTCCTGGCACGCAGCCGATGCCGCCACCGCGTAGCATGAAGGAGGCACGGCAACGTATTCAGGAGGATATCGCAGCGGGTCTACTCCCTGACTTGAGCCCCGGATAGGAGGACGTAGATGGCTGCATCACCAGCAATCATCAAGCGCGGGGCTGCCGGCGACCTGTTCTTCAGGATCGTAGATATCACACTCGATGCTAGCTACCCGACGGGCGGGTATCCGCTAACGCCCGCTCAGTTCGGCTTCGGCCAGAATGGTGTGATCTTCATGGTCGATGGTAACTTGAGCAAGACGGGTGGTTGGCTTGCCGCGTGGGATTATACGAACGCTAAGCTCCAGGTCTTCGATAGCTCTGGCGCAGCCAATGCAGCACAGCATGAGGTGGCAGCAGCGACTCCACTTACGGGTGTAGTCGTTCGTTTGATCGCCTACGGACAGGGACAAGGCTAACAGGAGGTGAAATAAATGGCAATGCAGACCACTTCATCGGCAGATCAGATCCTGCAGAACTACTACCTGCCGGTGGTGCGGGAGATGCTCAACCAGAGGGCAATCCTCCTGTTCGGCTACAGCCCAGCCGAGCTCGAGAGTGGCTCGGGTTCGATGAACGCCACGTTGGGCGAGACGATGGATTACAACGGTATCAGCAAGGACGCTGAGATCGTCGAGTTCGCCGGTCGCCAGTGGGTCATCGCTGTCCACACAGGACGCAACGAGTCCGGTACGGCACGCGCCGAAGGTGGCGTTCTGCCTGTGGCCGGCATTCAGAGCTGGAATGACCTGATGGACAAGGTCAAGAAGCTCTACAAGACGATCCAGCTCACCGGCTTCGCGATGGAGGTCACGGAGCGTTCGGTTGGGGCGTACCTGCGACTGCTCGAGGGTGAGACAGTCGGTGCAGTCAACGACCTCCGCAAGGACATGAACCGCCAGGGCTTCGGCGATGGGTCGGGTATCCTCGCGAACATCACAGCGAAGGGCACCAACACCATCACCGTTGACTCTCTGCAGTACCTGCGCGTGGGTATGTTCATCGACTTTATGAACTACTCTACGCTGGCTGTGGTCGGGACGCCGAACGTCCAGATCACCGCGATCAACACCAGCACCCGCGTGGTGACCTACAGCGGTTCAGACCAAGCCGCCTCCATCACTGTGGGCACGCATGTGCCTGTCGTGAACGGCAACGGTGGGCTGGAGCTGAACGGTCTCACGAAGATCACCCGCAACGACCTGACCCAGAACGCCGCGTTGCACGGCATCGACTCAAGCGTGGCCGGCAACGAATGGTGGAAGGCTCAGCAGAGCAACGGCAACAACACCACATTCGATGAGGATGCGGGGCAGCTGTTGCTCGATCAGATCGGGGCGAGGGGCTGGGAGACCGAGCTGTTGCTCACGACGCGCGGTGTTCGGCGCCGCTACGTCAACACGCTCAAGGCCCAGAAGAGGTGGAACGACGCCAACGCTGGGACGATGCATGGCGGGTTCAAGTACATCGACTACAACGGCCTGCCGCTCGTCTTCGACGACGACTGTCCGAAGCAGTATATGTTCTTCCTCCGCCCCTCCGATCTGCTGTGGGTCCAGCTGAACGGCAACGATTTCCGCTGGATGAACAGGGACGGGGCGATCCTACGCAAGGTGGAGACCACAGACCTCGACGCCTACAAGGCGACGCTGTACAAGTACTGCGATATGGGTTGCATGAGACGCGAAGTTCAGGGCGTCATCTACAACCTCGCAGACGACATCCCGTAGCCTACGCTGCGGGTGATACCTCCACGCTTGGTGGGGGGACCGAGTGACCCTAGGACATGGTCACAGAACGAAGCGAAGCACAGGGCGGTGAACGATGGAGCTGCGCGCCATCAAACAATACTACGAAGATAAGCAGGTGGTGTTGCTGGCAGATGACGTGCTCTCCATCGTTCGCCAAGTTCGAGAGTTGTACGGGGACAAGGTCAAGATTTCATGGGAGCCCACGACTGGGTGGTATGTGTTCTCTGAGATGTGTGAGGATAAGACGGAACGTCTCATCTTCACATGCGAGGAACTGGATGGCCGCGCTCTCGAACGTTTGCGACGATCAGATAGTCAGGCGCGAACGTATCAGGATCCGTACCTCGCTGCAGAAAATGCCCAAGACCAGGCCCACGCAGAACAAGATGCACATTACGCGGCCTACATCAATGAAGCGGGTGAGCATCTCATCCACGCCATGAAGCGTGACGGGATGGCACCTCGCCTACCCTCACAGGTCTCCCTACATATTCCGGAGAGGGACGATGACCACAGCTAGTGGCCAAATGCAACTGCAAGACTACGATCATCAGCTAGTGGTGCGTGGCTTTGATGGCTACTTCCCGAACGACCGCTACCTGCTGATTAACCTCGGCTATCGTGATGTAGCGAATCAGTTCCCTGGTTCATGGCAGGACACCTCAATGGACTACCACCTCAATCCCGGTCAGTATGCGTTGCAGGTGGGTACGGCACTGCCGCTGGGCATTCAGAACATCACGCGGGTCATGGTCAAGTCGCCAACCCAGTATCGCAAGCATTTGTACCCAGAGCGTGAGGAGCGATTCTTCAATGCCTGGTTGCCCATGGATTTGACTATCGCAGCGAATCAATCCAATGTGCCTGACAAGTACTACTACTATCTCAATCAGATCTACATTCTGGGCCCACCTAGTCAGGCAATGGACTTCACTGTCTACTACGAGCAGTATCTGCCTGACATGGTTTCGCTCACTCAAACCACAGCCCTACCACAGGCGTTCGATGAGGTGATTCTGGATGCTGCGCTGGTGAGAGCACATAGGCGCGCCCATGAGTTGTCTCTCGCTTCTGAGGCACAGCAGCGTGTAAACGCTGGAGTTATGAATCTGATGATGGGAGATGTCTTCGCGATGGAGGAGCTTCAGGAGCGTGTACTGCCTGACGACCAGTGGTTTTGAGTACACCGGGTGACATAACGATCACGCGCGAGCAGGTCCACGAATGGGTGACGGAGTGGTCTGAGAGTGACAAAGAGCAATCTATCGACGACTTTATCCGCGCCAAGGTTCAGGAGTTAGGCTTACCCACTGTGGTGCTCAAAGCTGTGGATGGTGATCGTGTCCAGGAGCATGACGTTGCTGACCTCATCATCGACGACCTAGGGAGTTACGGTGTCGAGCGTCCAGGTAGCTGACCTCAAAGAACTGCGCATCAAGACGCCAGGTTGGGGTGGCGGCCTTAACATCAGAGATGCTCAGGATCAGATCGCTCCGGACGAGCTGCGTCGTGCAGAGAACGTGGTGTATGACTCCAAGGGTGGTGTTGCCAAACGTCTTGGCTGTCGCTCTCAAGGCACATTCGGCGGCAGTACCGATCGGTGCCTATCCACCTATACGTTCTACCGCCCAGGCAGCAATCCCCAGGTGCTGATGCATACGACGGCAGGCAATCTCTACTACACCGATGACCCCTCAGCTAGTCCCATCGGATGGTCTCTTATCACGACGGGTCTATCTATTAGTCAGCCGTGTTCGTTTGAGACACAGAACTCTAAGTGCTGGTTTGCTGAGGGGACGAGGTTTGCGAGCTGGGATGGATCATCCTACGTCAATTATCCAAGCGCGCCCTCAATGACCTACCTCTGTAACTGGAAGGATACGATGTGGGGTGCAGGTATTGTGAACCCCGACCGCGTATATTCCAGTGCAGCAGGTGATCCTACATCGTGGCCTGCTCTTGGGTATGTTGATATTCTCCATGGCGATGGTGACCGCATCATGGGGATCAATAGTGATGGGCTGTTCCTGATTGTAGGTAAGCGGCGACGGGTTCAGGTGATCTACGACCCATCACTCTTTAGTAACCGTACAGCTGACTACGAGAAGGGTCTGGAGTCACACTGGTCCTTTGTTCACATCGAGGACAAGTTGTACTATCTGTCGCGGCTTGGTATCTGTTGGTGGCAAGGTGATACGAGCGCGAGGATTATCTCCTACAAGATAGACCCAATCTTCAGGCCAGACATCTTGAATCTAGGTGCCCTGAACAAGGTGATGGCGTATCAGCTCAATGACCGCTGTGGGTGGGCATTGCCTGAAGTGGGTTCAATGATCCCCACACTCATTATCGAGTACTATCCTCGCTTGGGGCCGATCTATCAGATCTCTGGTAACATCGGGCCTGGGCCTTGGACGATGCACCGCATGCCTGCAGCGAACTTCACCACACTGCGCATGGGATCACAGGAGGCGCTGTATGGGGGTCACCCGAATAGCAACAAATTCCTTTGGCTCTTCTCGCCGGACGGAACTGATGATGGTGCAACGTTCGCTTCCACAGTTGAAGGTGCTATCCTTGACTTCGGGGATCCCATCGACTGGAAGTACTTCCGTCGCATTAAGTTGGTGGGCCGCGGGCAATTCTATTTCCAGCTCAAGAGGAACTTCTCGAACAGCATCTACTACAGCAGGCTCGTGACGCTGAGCAGTGTTGCTGATACGTGGAGTACTAGCGATCAGTGGGGTGTCGGTATCTGGGGTTCTGATCCGATGGTTCGTGAGATACTCCTGGGCACTGATGTGTATGGGCGAGTGTTCACTGTCTGTCTCACCGACGCTGAGACTGACCCAGCACAGTTCCAAGTACCCATCGGCTCTGTGGATCGGAAAGTCACAATAGGGGCATGGTCACTGCTAGAAGTTGCCTTCGATGGTTACCTCCTCGGGATAAGGGACTGATATGACTCTGTACAACGTAGTCAATGCACCCTCAATGGTCGCGGGCCAGCCCGAGGATATCTCCCAGGTGCTGGCGAACTTCACCGCCATCGCCAACGTCCTTAATGGTCAGCTTGACAATAGTAACCTCGTAGCAAATGCGGGGATTGTTCCGTCTAAGCTTGCAGGTTTCCCGAACGATCCGACCCTGTTCCTGAGGGGTGATGGTGGCTGGGTCGCTCCTCCCACCGGGGGTGGAGGTAGTGGTGGAACGGGTCTGCCCGCCGACACTGTGGTACCTGCTAGCACGCGCATCATCGCCAACAAGCTCCTAAGTTCGGATGGCCAGGCTGCGTGGCAGGTGATGGGCGATGGGGCGATGAGATTTGGACCGGGTGGATCGCTTGTCTGGGACGTGAATATCTACCGCGAAAGCGCTGGTTCCCTGGCGACTGACAACTCCTTCACCGCCTATGATGGGGTGTGGGGTGCGCGAGTGCCTGCGCTCAAGACGCAACCAGCGATTGGCGTATGGGTCAAGGGGGAGAACTTTGACACCTGGGAGGTGACAGCTGCTGGGGTGATGCAGTGGGGTCCAGGCGGTTCAGTTGCACCCGATAGTCAGTTACTCCGTCGTAATGTTGGAGTGATCGCTACTCCCACTAGTTTCATGGCCGATCAGGGTGGATGGTTTGCGACACTTGGACAACCCGCAACTGCGGTGGCACTTGGTATCTATGCAGTCGCTGGCGGCAAGGATACCTTCGACATCTGGGGCAATGGCAGGCTCAACTGGGGTGATGGATCGACTGCGCAACCGGGCGACACAAATCTCTACCGCAGCGCAGCGGGAGTGCTGAAGACTGATGGCGCCTTCGATGGCGACTTCCTCCAGTACTATGGTGACTGGTCAGCAGGCAACTATCAGGATGGAGATATTGCTGTCTACAATGGTGTTGCCTACCTCTGCGTGCGCCCGACCACTCAGCAGCCAAGTGCGTGGCCAACTGGTGGTACTGTCGGTGGTGGTACTTATGGTACAGCCCTTCCCGCTAGTCCCATTGATGGCCAGATCGCTACCCTGGTTGATAGTATCACAAATCCCACATACCAATGGACATTCCGGTACAACGCAGGCAGTAGTAGTGCTTACAAGTGGGAGTTTATTGGTGGGACGTTTGCTTCCTCAGAGGTTGATGCAGCAAGTACGACTAACGTCGGAACTAGTTGGGTTGTTCCCTCTGCTGGCGCTGCATCAATCACAGTGCCGAGGTCTGGCGATTACGAAGTGAGCTTTGGGGGATTCCTCCAGTTTACGACCAATGCGTCTAACGGGACGATAGGACTCACCATTGCCATTGCAGGCTCAGTTGTGGCCACTGACGCAGTGACGTTCGCGCTCAACAATATACTGGGGAGTGCAAGTGTATCCCGCCAGAGAAGAAAGACTGGCCTAACTGCAGGCAACACAATCTCCCTGCAATTTCAGGTGAACCCCAATGGTGGGCCTGTGAACACCTTGTCTAACCAGTGGCTCAAGGTCATCCCAGTCCGAGTTTCCTAGAGAGGAGAACCCATGCCAACTCCTAGTCCCGGCTCGACTGATTGGGTTCCTCTCGGACCAGCTGGCATTGTTGGTGTAGCAGACGAGCTTGCCTACGCGGAGTTCACGTCGAGCGTGGCCGTCTCTTCGACCGCCGAGGGGACGCCCAACGATGTCGTCGTCGCCCCCTCGATCACAGTGGACGGCGCGACGAAGATCGTCATCGAGTTCTGCTGCTTCGGCGCTCTCGGCCCCACCACTGCAGCCAACTGCGTCATGTTCAACCTCTGGGACAGCGGCACGAACCTCGGTCGGTGGACACGCTCCATCGACTCGACCGGTGTTGTGAACATCACGCCAATTTTCGCGCAGCGTGAGCTAACACCTTCGGCGGGGGCGCACACATTCAAGGTCAGTGCGTGGATCAACTCGGTGGGGACGGGTCAGGTCGTCGCGGGGGCCGGTGGGGCAGTGGGCCTCTACACGCCGGGGTTCATCCGCATTCGGCGCGTCTCGCCATATCAACCGCTAACAGGTGTCTCTGGTGGCGACCTCGTAAAGATCGCAGAGCAGATCCTCGGTGGCGCACAGGCAAATATCGACTTCCAGAACATCCCGCAGACCTATCGCAATCTTCAGTTCCGGGGCGTCGTTCGCTGCGACAACGCCGCGATGCAGGCGTTCAACGCTCGCTTCAACAACATTTCGACGGGCGTCTACGATACAATGCAGGCGACCGCTGCGACGACGAGCGTGACTGCTGGTGAGTCGTTCAGCCAGACGAGCGCGTATATCGGGGATCTCCCTGGCACTTCGGCAGCGGACGCGCACTACTACGCGACGTTCATCCTCAACCTTTTCAACTACGCCGAGGCGAACCACTACCACCAGTGGCAGGCCGAAGCCTTCGTCGCGAACTCCACCGCGTCGGGGAACATCCGGAGCCGCTGGCACAACGGCAACTTCCGCAACATCGGCGGGATCAACCGAGTGACGTTCTTCCCCGCTGCGGGCAACCTCATCGCCCCGTCGGTCATCACCTGCTACGGCATGAACTAGGAGTCACAATGCCGCCAAACGTCACTAACTTTCCACTCAATCCCAGGCGCGGCACTGGCGATTGGTGGTCGGTGTGGTTTAACCTTCAGTGGCTTGCCTCGCAGATTGCGTCCGGCGCCATAGGGGGAGGCGGCACTGGCTATCCGCCGACGACGGGTCAACTCGGAAAGGTGCTCACCGTGACCACAGATGGAGCGGCACCGACATGGGCAGCAGGTACACCTGGCCCTCCTGGTACACCAGGTCCTGGGGGCACGTACATCTTTACCCAAGGCACTCCGTCCACCACCTGGACGATCGCCCACAACCTCAACGCCTATCCATCTGTCACTGTGGTAGACACAGGCGGCTCGGAAATCATCCCGACGGTAGTATACACTGATGCCAACCATCTGACGCTGACCTTCGGCGCCGCGACTACGGGAAAGGCGTACCTTAACTAATGCCAACCCTAGGGAACGCACTTGACTTCGCGAAGTTTGAGGGTCGTAACTTCCGCGCCCATCAGCTGAGTACAGCGCCGGCTTCGCCTGTTACTGGTCAGTTGTACTACGACACTGTGGGCAACTCACTTTACTTCTGGAATGGCTCCTCGTGGGTGTCGGCTGCTGGTGGTACACCGCCTGACGCGACTGCCTCCGTCAAGGGTATCATCCAGCTCGCCGGTGACCTCGGTGGTGGCGGTACTGCTGCAGCGCCTGTGATCGCGAACGGAGCGATCACTGACACCAAGGTCGCTGCTGCCAATAAGGATGGTGCGGCTGCTACACCTAGCATGAGGACGCTTGGTCTTGGTGCAGCGCAGGCTCTGGGTGGCACAACGCGACTCGATCAGATCAGCGCTCCCACAGCGTCAGTAAACCTAAATAGCCAGAAGCTGATCAGCGTCCTCGATCCGACTAACCCACAAGATGGGGCAACAAAGAACTACGTCGATAACGTTGCTACTGGTCTCGATGCAAAAGCATCCGTCCATGCAGCTACGACAGCAAACATCGCTAACCTCGCGACTGGTGCGCCCAACACCCTCGATGGTGTTACGCTGGCAGCAAATGATCGCGTACTCGTCAAGGACCAAACTACCGCCAACCAGAATGGCATCTACACCATTACGACACTAGGTACTGGCGCTAATGGTGTGTGGGCACGTGCAACCGACATGGATGCCTGGACAGAAGTCCCATCCTCCTATGTCTGGGTCGAGCAAGGCACGATCAATGGTGATACGGGTTGGGTGTGTACTGCTGACGCTGGTGGTACGCTCGGCACGACTAGCATCACCTGGTCTAAGTTCGCTGCTGCCCCGAGTGCACAGGTTGGCTACTACAGCAACAACGCCACCCATGGTGCAGCTACTACCATTGTGATCGCCCAAACCACACATCTACTGCGTGCGTCACGTGGCCTACAGGTTCAGGTGCAGGACAACAGCACCGGTGCGATCGAATTCCCAGATGTCACTGTGGCAGCTAATGGTGATGTGACTGTCACCTACGGCGCTGCCCTCACTGCCAATACGAAGCTGGTGACGATAGTCGGATGACCAGAAAGTTCGCAGGAGCTACACCAGAACTCGTCTTCGGCAACGCTGGAGATGCAGCGTTTCAGCGATATGGCGTGAAGCAACTCTCCGTCGGTAACGCTAGCTTCCCGACAGCGTTCAATATCATCTGCGATAACACACTCTGGCCTTTCGTGATGTGGGATACGGGAGTTCCAGCAAACCCATTCTTCTACATCGACATTAATGGGAAGCTGAATTGGGGGCCAAAAACAGCTGCGGCTGATGCGAACCTGTATCGACTCTCTGCACAGAACCTCAAGACGGACAGCAACTTCTACTCCGGATTGACGTTCGTCTCATCGGGTACGGGTGGTGCGACTGGGTTCCTGTTCAACCCTCCAGCCTCCGCCATCGGCTACGCCTTTGCGAATACCATTCAAGGTGAGTCGCAGGCTCGTTTTGCCATTGACGGGAATGGCTCTATGTCGTGGGGACCTGGCGGATCGACCGCTAGAGACACAAGCTTCTACCGTTTCAATACCGCCCAGTTGTACACACCGGGTGGTCTGCTTTGGGCTGGACCTTCATACTATTACCCGACGGCGGCTGGCAGTACGGCTATCTATTCACTTGTTCAGGGTGAATCGCAACCACGATTTCGTCTTGATGGTAGTGGAGCACAGTACTGGGGGCCTGGCGGTTCTACTCCAGTCGATACAAACCTGTACCGCATAAGCGCGAACCAGCTGGGGACGGATGGAACGTTTACGTCCAATCTAGGAGCGGCTGGCACCACCGCATTCCAGGCTCCATTGCTTGCAAGTAGCGGGTATTTTGCCGCCGTTCGTCAGGGCGGCGATAGTCAATGGCGCTTCCTGATTGATTGCAACGGTTCGTTTCAATGGGGACCTGGCGGTTCTACTGGGGTAGATACGTCTCTGCAGCGTGGCGGAGTGGCGATGCTCACGGTGAGTAACAACTTGTGGGCATACGGGTCGCTTGTGTCCTTTCTCGGTAATGTAAACCAAGTCTACCTCACAAACCCTGGTGGTAATCCGGGCATCTTCTTCGGGAATGCCAACGATACCTACATCTCGCGTACAGCAGTAAATACACTCCAGGTCAACAACAACCTTGTTGCCACAGGAACCATCGACGGAGATATGCACCAATACACGGGAGACTGGGCTGCAGGCTCCTACCTTGATGGTGATATTGCTGTCGTCAACGGAGTTGCTTATCTTTGTGTGCGCCCAACGTCGGCTGCACCATCAGCTTGGACACCAGCACCGCCACAGACTGCATACGGTACAGGCCTACCAACGAATCCAGTAGACGGGCAAGAGGCGATCCTCGTAGACAGTGTAACTAACCCAAGCTACCAATGGAAGTTCCGTTACAATGCAGGCTCAACGTCTGCTTACAAGTGGGAATTCATTGGCGGTACGTCAGTCTATGCGGAAATCACTACCTCCGAAACCACAACCGCGACGGTGTACTCTGCATTGACGACAGCAGGTCCGACCATCACTCTTCCTCGTGCAGGTGACTACGAGGTTGAGATTGGTGCGTACATGGGGAATGCGAACGCTAACGTCCAGGCTTGGATGAGCTACGACATAGGGGCAACAGGTGCTGTTGATGCTGATGCTCTTACCGTTCAAGAGAACTCCAGTGCTGGCAATGTACTCGCTAACATTGCGAGAGCTAGGCGTAAGACGGGACTGACAGCAGTGGCACTGACTGCCAAGTACAAGTGCGGGTCTGGTGGTGTTACAGGCTCCTTTGCAAGCCGCTGGATGAGAGTAACCCCAGTCAGAGTATCATAGGAGGTGACACATGAGTAGCATGGCATTGTCTCCAAACCCACAGACCAATGCTGGCACTGGTGGTGCTGGATGGATTAATGCTGCGCCTACCGATGATCCGAACTATCAGGTAGCACCGGTACAGGCATTTGGCCTGCCCGCTAACAACATGCTGCCGCAGCAGATCGGTTGGTCAGACCTGCCGCTTGGCGCATACACAGACGATCAGTTCTTGGCTGACGACGCTGCTCTACGCGCGCAGGTAGGCCAGAACTATGCCCAAATCTTGAACCAGCTAGGCTACCAGGATCCTAACACAGGAGCAGTCATCCCTGGCTCTGTGGTACAGGACGCAAACATCAAGCTCGCTGCCCATCAGCAAGAGCTCCAGGATGCTGAGCGTCAGGTGACTCAGCAAGCCCAACAGGGTGGTACACTGTGGTCAGGTGCACGCCAGCAAGCCCTAGCGTCTGCACAGTTGCCGATCATGCAGAACATCGGTCAACTTCACCTCGACACTCAAAGAACTCTATCGGATCTGTACCAGCAGGCGCAGAACATGGTGACAAACTACAACGTTCAGCGTCAGCAGAACTTGGGTTCGGCAGCAGCTCGCAACCTCGCTCGCATACAACAGGAGCAGATGCTTGCAGCGCTAAACGCTAGGAATACTCCCGACGTAGGTGGCGGAGGAGGTGGAGGTGATGCCGGCCTGGCACCTAGTCAAATTGGTACTGATGCAGGTCAATACACACCCCCGGCTCCCGTCGTGGGGTATGGTGGAGGCGGTGGTGGCCTTACTCACTATGGCGATTGGGCATATCCCGCAACTGTACCATCCGTAGGGTACGGTGGTGCTAGCGGTACAGGTCAGCCCGTGAGAAGTTACGGTGACTGGACCTACCCGATTAGCACACCGCCCCCGCCTAAGCCCGCGCCTGCACCGAAACCACCAGCAGTTAGCCAAAGTGGTAGAACGTTGAGCTCAGGGATAAGGATCAGATAATGGCTGCCGGAACGATCACACCACAGCAACAGGCGCAAATGCAGGCTGCTGCACAGAAGCAAGCACAGGCTCAGGCCGCAACTGAGATCGCTGGGCAGGTCGGCCCGCTTCAGGGTCAAGTCGCTCAGCTCACGAAACAGGGTCAGCAGCAGGTGGGTTCACTCACCAATGAGTTCCAGAACAATCTGATTCCCGCTGCCCAGCATGAGGCACAGCAGACTGCGGCATTCAATCAAAACGCTCAGGGTGCGGAGGCTGGTATCTTCCAGCAGGCGACGAGTCAGATGAACACGCTCGCGCAAAACCAGGCTCAGCAGGCACAGCAAATTGCCCAGCAGACTGGCGGGCCAGTAAGTACAGGCATGTTCACATCTGGCCTTCAGCCCTATCAGACAGCGGAGGTTCAGTCGGGTGCAGTCAGCCAACTCACGGGATTGAATCTCGGGACGATCGGTACGAATGAGGCACAGATGTTCGCCGGTCAAGTTCTACCTGCAATGGAGAGCCTACAGAAGAGTACAGCCCGTGCCAACATCGCCAGCCAGATCGCTGACCTCAAGAAGCAGATCACTACGATTCAGGGTACTAAGAGCAAGCTCGTCGATGCCAAGCTCCCTGCCCTCCTTGCGGCCAAACAGGGTTTCGCACTGAACGTAGCCCAGCTCGCGCAGAAGCGGATCGCTGCTAATCGTGCATGGACTGCTACTAAGCGTGGGCTCGATCAACGTGATCGCACCCTCTCACTCACTGAGCAGAACCAAGCTTTCAATAAGTGGTTGGCGAAGCAGGAGCTTGGTCAGAAGGGTCGCGTTATAACCGACCAAGAGAAGAATCAGCTCTTTAATGAGTGGCTAGCGAAGGGGAAGTTGGGTATCTCTCAGCAGCAGGTCGATGCCTATAGTCAGCATCTGACCGCCACAGAGAAGCTTGACGCTGAGCGCCTAGGCATCACGAAGCAGGAGTTGGCTGCTCGCATTCTTCAGTACTCTGCCTCTAACAAGATCGCTGAGCAGCGGTTGGGCATTCAGGCTCAATCGAATGCTCGCGCCATCATTGACGCTGCTCTGGGTGGTACGGGGTCAAATCGGCCCACCACTGTGACAGTCAAGAAGTGGCTCAATTCGGGTGATCCGAGCAAGAACATTCCTGCTGACCCCCTCGTTACGGCTGCTCTCAATGCTGGCGGGCTGTTCAGCAAGGGCAAGCCTCCCTCGAATGTGTACTACGATACCAACAGGCGGCAGTGGTATACTTACGTCAAGAATACCATGACGCCACAGCAGTTTGCTACACAGTACAATCCTGGCGGGACACCGATGAGCGATCCCAACGCCCTACTCGCTGTGCTCAAGCAAGGTGTGCCTGGTCGGTCTGAGAGCTTTTACGTTAATCTCATCCGCCTACGTTTGGGTATTCCTGATTGGAAGCCTGGACAGCCGGCTGCCTACACTCCCCAGAGTCTTGGCGCCTTGGATATTAACAAGCTGACCGACATTGCTATGAGTCGTGGCTTCCAGCCGTCGCCCGTCAAGACGGGTAAGCAGGCACTGATCGACTTCATTCTCCACCATGGCGGTAAGGGGTAATGCCTAGAATCCCGACTGCTGGTGCGAATCTGGGAGTCGGTGGACCGGCAGGTTTGCCGAATCTCTTCAACGATCCCGGGGCAATCGCTGCAACGTTACCGAGTGCACCCTCAGGTGCGCATGTCCACCCGCTTGACATTTCCCCAGCGCATCCGCACAGTGTCCTACCGATGTTGGGTGCATCATTGCAGAACGCACCACAACAGTATGCAGCCCTACCCGACCTACCAGGTCCGAAGCCGACACCGATCAAGGATACTGGCTATCCCGCACGTATCCCTAAGGATCCAACTCAAGCTCACGACATGGTGGCGAAGATCCTCACTGACAAGGGATGGAATCCCGTCAACGCTGACCAGATGGGTTATCTTGCCAGTGCGTATGGTGGTGTTAAGACTGACCGCGCGATCAAAGCCATCGAGGGTGCACAGCAAGCAAGTATCGCACCGACCGGCATTGCTGGTAAGGCTGCACAGCTTGCTACAGAGGGCGGTCAGACACTGGCGGGGATTGGGCCGGGTGTAGGACTTTCTCTCTACCACACGGGTGAGGATCTTAAGAACGCGACCCAAGGTGACTTCTCCTTTAAGCACACGCGCGCGCTAGGGTCTCTCATCGAGAAGTCCTACGCTGAGTCAATTCATCATCCAGGTCGTCAGTGGCAGCAAGACCCATTGAGCCTCCTTATGAACGCCAGTACACCATTCTTCTTTGGTGCTGGCGCTGCTGCACGAGGTGTTGAACTTGCTGCCGCTCCAGAACTTGCTGCTGAGGCAGGGACGTCTACTGCTCGTCAGGTAGCTAAGACTCTACTTCGCCCACAGCCGCAGACACGAAAGCTGACACTACGCGCTGGCGAAACGACTGGACCGAACCCACTCACTGTGGAGCCCACTGCCTATAAGTCTGCATTGGGCGGATATATTCAGAAGTTCCTCGATCCAAGGCTAGAGCGCCGGGTCGCTGAACCACACCTCGCAGGTGGTGCAGTTAACCGAATCACGGGTCAGTTGAGGATACCCGCTAACCTACTTGCTGCTGGCGCTCGCATGGGTCGTAAGTTCCGTGAGGATCTGGAGACTGAGATTCGCACACGTTCAGGTGAACTCTCAGCCTCTAACATTCCTGCTGAACTTCATGGTAACGTCGCTCGTGGTATGTCCTTCGTGCCCAGATGGCGTGGCCTATATGACTCGGGTGTAGATTACGCTGAGATGATGCAACACCCAAACCGCGACTGGACGGCTATTCGTGAACCGCCAAGCGATATCCCATCCAGTATTAGTCCTCAGGCGTTGACATCCCACCCCATTCTGAACCTAACTGAGCGCCAGCTATCTAATCAGTTTGTGCCTGGTAGGGGGCGAATGATCCCCGGTGCCTCTGAAGTAGAGACCAAAGGTGCTCAGTTTAAGTATGTGCCCACCGAGGTCATTAAGGGTATGAGAACCTGGGGTGGGCCAGGTGAGGGTGCGCTCGCTAATGTAGGCGCAGCTATCGACGCGGGCAATCAGATCGTGCGTACTGGGCGATACATGAACCCAGCCTATGCACAGTGGGCTGCGCAGAATGGTCTGCTGCATGCCACTCAGGCGGGTGCTTGGATGGGGCGCAATATCTGGCAATTGCATAGTCAACTACCTCGCACAAGTCCTGCCTTCAAAGCAGCGTTCGATGGCGCATTGGGGAAGGGTGTTGCGCGGGCGTCAACAGGTGAGACAGGGCGCTTCCTCGAGGGCTCGGGTCGCGCAGGTGCACTCTATCGTAACCTTCAACACTTCTGGCATATCGCCAACGATCAGTGGGCACGTCGCCTGGCTGGCATTCACGAGCTCAATCATGCTGGTTATCACACTGCTGAGTCGTGGGAGAATCTGTGGCGTACTAATCCCACTGAGTTTCGTAAGATTGTAGGCGGGTCAGCTGCACATGAGGCGATTGACTACTCAGAGATGACACCTGGTGAGCGTGCAAGCCTACAGAAACTAATGACCGCCTATGGTTGGACTCGAGGTGCGACGACGTATACTGCACGCTATGCCCTTCAGCATCCTGTCCAGGCGCGTGTGGGTGCGGCACAGAGTCAGCAGGCACAACAGGTGATCGAAAACTTCTACAAGCAACACGGAGGCATGGTGCCTGAGTGGTTGCGCGAACGTCTACCTATTGGTGGCAATAAGCTGCTCGACACTGCATGGGTTGCCCCCTCAGGCACACCTGCTACTCTCATCTCCGAGCTGCCGGGGGCTACGATTGGTCAGACTGAGAATCTGCAGGGTGAAGCTGGCCCAGTCACTGGTGGCATTATGGGCCTCATTACAGGACAGAATCGCTATGGCACAGCCTACCGTGGGGGTGAGCGGTTCACCGGGCCGATCAAGGATGTGCTCAATCGCTTTAAGCCCTGGGGTGAACTGCAGACTCTCGCCAGTGCCAAGCAGGGTGGTACATTCAAGCAGGGTGCTGGATCAGCAATCGCCTCAGCTGTGGGCTATCCCGTACAGACGTTGCGTGACCCCACAAAGACTGCTGGTCTGGCTGAGAAGGATTACGAAGCTGCGCTCTCGATTCCTGACAAGGTTAAGTTCCAGTACAACCGTAAGCTGGAGCTATTGCCTCAGGAGATTGCACAATATGAGAAGGCTGCTGGGCAGCAGATTAGCCCTCAAGATCTTAGCCGACTCAAGGCTGACTTCGACGCTGTGGAGCAGCGTGACCTGTTCCAGTATCACTATGCTCAGCAGCATGGGTCGAAGGCATGGAAATCTCTACCACCCATGAACAAGCTTGCTGGCACGTTAGACTGGCTCGCGCATCACGGGTACAGCCAAGCAACGGTCGAAGGCATTCGACAAGCTGCGCTGCAGGCGCACAACGACAAGGAGATCGAGCAGGCTGTCAGCACACTGTGGTCAAACACTGGCATCGGTCAGGCTGACAGTATGTGGCACAATATGGTGAAGAGGCTCACACCTCCGAAACTAACCCCACCTAATCCCTGATGGCTGAGCAAATACCATACACCAGAGGTCAGCTTGAGACGATGGCGAATCAAGCTGCCACTCAGGCTGGCGTTGATCCCGGCCTCTTTCGCGCGCTTATCACTCAGGAGAGTAGCTGGAACCCTGATGCTCAATCTCCAGCTGGGGCTGTGGGTCTTGGTCAACTCATGCCTGCCACAGCGACAGGTCTGGGTGTAACAAACCCAAGAGATCCCATCCAAAGCTTGCGAGGTGCAGCTCGATACTTCGCTCAACAGATGCAGACGTTCGGTGGCAACGCTCGTATGGCACTTGCTGCCTATAATGCCGGACCAGCAGCTGTGCGTAAGTACGGAGGCATTCCGCCCTACGCCGAGACTCAGAATTACGTCAACACCATCATGGGCAACTACAAAGCCCAACCTACAGCAGCACCTCAGACTACACCCCAAGCGCCTCAGCTACAGGCTCAATCACCCCAGCCTCAGCAGATACAGGACCCGTTCGCTGGCGTGCGTCAGTCCATTAGTCGTGGCAATCAAATTCAGAATCAGCTTGGCAGTATTCTGGGGGACATTAACTCCGGGCTAGGTGCAGCGCTGAAGGGACTTGGCGGTGTGCCGGATGCGTTGATTAAGGGTTTGACTGCCCCATTGCCCAACCTCGATGTGAAGCTCCCGAGCATCGCTGAGCAGGTGAGCGTACATAATCAGAGGCAGAACTTCGACTACAAGGTCACTGACCCTAAACAGGGCCTGAATCCTAAGAGCGCTGCGGCTGTGCAACTGTGCCGGGAATACCTCGGTACGCCCTACGTGTGGGGTGGTGAGAGCAGCAAGGGCTTCGATTGTTCAGGGCTGCTCCAGTATGCCTGGGCGAAGCAGGGTGTGAATATCCCGCGCACGACCTACGATCAGTTCCAGACAGGTAAGAAGATCAGTCAAGGCAGTCTCCAGCCTGGTGACGCTGTCTTCTTTAAGGGCAGCGACAGCAAGGTGGAGAACGGCAAACTATTGCCAGGGCACGTAGGCATGTATATCGGGAACGGTCAAATCATCCAAGCACCACACACTGGCAGTACGGTGCAGATTACACCGCTCAAGGACATGTCTGGCTACATGGGTGCCCGACGATACTCATAGGAGGCATGATGGAAGAACCTGAATCAGAAGTCGTTTGGCCCGAGCCTCGCGAAGATCCCCCCGAGGAGCCCACTGAACCGTGGGCCCTGCTCAAGGAACTGAAGGAGAGGCGCGATGACGCTGACGCGCAAAGCGATACCCAGTCCTAACTACTCCTCCAGGGGAGGTAGTACTGTCAGACTGATCGTGCTGCATACCGCGGAGGGGGCGCGGACAATTGAGGAACTTGGGTCTTTTTTCGCTAATCCTAGTAGTGGTGTTTCTTCTCACGTTGGTATTGATGATAAAGCTGGGGTCATCGGCGAATATGTCCGACGTGACTACAAGGCATGGACAGCGGCTGGCGCCAACCCAGTCAGTGTGCAGGCTGAACTCTGTGCCTTCGCTGAGTGGACGCCAGACGAGTGGCACCAGCATCCCAACATGCTACAGAACTGTGCCCAGTGGATAGCAGAAGAGGCAGCTAAGTTCAACATACCCATAGTCAAGCTTACGCCCCAGCAAGCTCAAGGTAACTCAAAGGGTGTGTGTCAGCATGTTGACCTCGGATCGTGGGGAGGAGGTCACTGGGACTGTGGTGGAGATTTTCCGATAGACGACGTACTGGCGATGGCGACAGGCGGAGGTGACGAGATGGGCTATCCGGACTGGTTCTGGTCGTGGGCGAACTGGTATCTTACCACAGATCGCAATCCCGCCAATCGCCCTCCGGGCGTACCTCAAACTATCCCGCAGTGGGCGTGGGATGGACTCAATGAGGTTCAGGGAATCTCTAACCGCTATGGCATGACTCCAGGCGAACGGGACTGGATCGACTGGTATCTTGGTGGTAAGCAGGGTGATCGCCCCAAGGTGCCTCAGACGATTCCCGAACGCTGGTGGGATGACGAGTCGTGGGCGCTTAAGCGCGAGTGATGTGGACTGGGCCAGCATCGGTGCATTCCTGTCAGGTGTCGGGGCTGTGGCAACTGCTTACTGGTTCGTGAAGGCTGAGCGTAAGCGCCTCGACGAGGAGTGTCAGCAACGGCTAGACGCCTTCCGTGAGGGCCTACATGAGAGGGAGCATGATTAGACTCGCTATACTAGGGGTTGCAGGTGTGCTAGCTGCGAGTACGGGGTTTCTCACGGCTGTGTCGCTAGGTAAATCGTCTGCACCTGCGAAGACTGTGACCATCAATGTAGCGACGGGTCCAGCTGGGCCGCAGGGTCCACCAGGCCCGCAAGGGCCGCCTGGTACGTCGTCGTGTCCGACAGGTTTCTCGCCAGGAGAACTCGTCATTAACCACCCAGGGGGTCAGACGATCACATGGACTTGCATCCAGGACTAGCATGACAGACAACGACCTCATCGCCATCGGTATGCTTGCTATCTTCGCGTTGGCTGTGATCGACCGACTCGTCCTCATGTGGGAGCGTAGGTCATATCCGCCTCCTCAAATTGAGACATGGACTCCGCCCAGCGAAAAGGCCACGGAGCAGGTGGAGTGGCCAAGCCAAATAGATAAGGAGGCGCAGTGAATATCAGCATCCAGATTAATCTCGGCCCAGATGATACTGCACCGACGATGACACCCGCGGAGATGCTTACCGCCCTTGGCGGTGACCCAGAGAAGGATAGCTGTGGCATGTCGATTAGCGCTGGCCATTCACCGCCAGTCCTTGCTCCCGCGCCTGTCCTTGCACCTCCTCCACCACCCGTGATTACGCCTGTGCCAGATACTGCCGTGTGAGGCGGCGGTGGGGTGGCCTCGAAGTAGAGCCTCCTGCTTCGGGGCCATCCAGTTGTGATACAATGCAGGTGAGGCGCTGGGCACGGGGATACTCCTGCTCCGTGTAGACAATCCCACCACCAGCGCTCGCAGAGACCCGGGTCTGTCCTCGAGCCCGGGTCTCTGTTTAGCGTGATACGTTATCTATGAGACGACGTTAGCACGCATGTGCAGCGCTGTAGAGCGAAAGGTCGGGGTACGCTGATACGATGCGTCATGTTACGAAATGCAACCCCAGTACCCGCTGTACACAACCCGACCATACTGCGCTACTTCTATTTGCACAAGGGGCGG
>Ga0126379_10000200_pt1 | contig 31110 bp, 48 predicted proteins | sample PanSoiMetPlot_24_FD_92640 | JGI IMG/M metagenome (GOLD analysis project Ga0126379, IMG submission 92640) | Tropical forest soil microbial communities from Panama - MetaG Plot_24 | ecosystem: Environmental > Terrestrial > Soil > Tropical forest > Bulk soil | place: Panama | collected 2016-02-17
CGGCGGAGGCGGCGTAGGCGGCGGCGGCCGAGGCGGCGGCGGAGGCGTAGGCGTAGGCGGCGGCGGCGGAGGCGGCGGCGGCGGCGTTCTTCCTCGCCGTGTTCCACTCGCCATCCGACACCTGCTCCCCGGCGCCGTGCCTGCGGTACAAGTCGACCACCGTCTGCACCGCGGTGTGCTGCGCCGTGCCGGGTCGGGTGTGACGCAGCACGCCGTGCTCGGCGTCGACGAGCAGGTCGAGCATCAGATGCGCGGTCACCCGCGACAGGTCGGCGCCCACGGGTACCGCCTCGATCGACGCCACCGCGAACTCGGCGTGCCGCCCATGCGGCAGCGACTCGAATGTGCGGTCAATCAGAGTCCCGATGCCTCTAGGGATGCCGTAGAGGCGTTCGACTTCCCCATGCCATCCGCTGTCAGGCTCGGCGGCTGCGCCGTCGTCCCGAGCGGGCTGTTTGGGCAGAGTGCAGCCGATGGCACACCCCCGATAACCCGACGCGGCTTGCGGGTCCAACTCCTGATATAGGCCCTGCACGATCTCATCGGCGGCGCGGTGCTCACGCAGGCGCTGCACGACCTCCGCTTTGAGGTCGGGATTGCAGTGCCAGGCGAGGGCGGCACGGGTGGCGGTCATGGTCGGCGGGATCCTCTCGAGTGGGTTGTGGCGGTGCAGGTCGGGGATCACCGGATCACCCCCAGCGGCAGAACCACCAGGCGCCGCGCCCCGCCGTAGAAGGCCGGGTTGACGGTCATCTCCTCGGCGAACCGGGCCAGCGCCTGCTCGCGGTCGGGGTAGTCACCCCAGTGCTGGACGGTGCGGTACGCGCGGCCTGCGAGTCGGACACGCTCCTCCAGGCGGAACACGCGGCGGGTTATCGCCGCCGACTCGGGTACCGTGGTGTCCACGGACCTCAACTCCTCTCGTAGATATGTGGTTTGGGTCCGGTACCGGCGCTCCCCGAGGTCAGCTCTCGGCGAGCGCCGTCTTGTTTTGTCAGGCGGGTACGGGTGCCTCGGGCCGGATGATTCGGCCGTACAGGGCGATGGTTGAGTCCTGCACCTGGTCGATAACCGGCTGGTACCGCTTACGTACTGCGGCGTAGACGTCGTCGTAGATGCGTCGGCGGGCTTCCCAGTAGTCGATGCCATCGGCATCGGCATCGGCATCGGCAGCGGCAACGGCAACGACAGCGGCAACGACAGCGGCAACGGGCTCCTGCTTGTCGGCGAGCCTCTCCCTGATCTTCGCCCGCAGCTCCTTGCGCCACTGCTGGCGACGCCCCCACGCCTCATCGCGGATGCCGCAGATCACCGGCAGGGCAGCATCGCGGCTGGCCCAGTCAACGATGGGTGCCAGTGCGCGCAACCGGGCGGCCTGGTCGGCCATGCCCGCAGCGTCGAGCCAGGCCGGGGTGGCGACGCGTACCGCCCAGTCGACGGCCATGATCCGGCGGGTGTCGTCGAGGCCGTCACCTCGGGTGTTGACCAGCTGCGGCACGAGGGGTACCAGTCGCTGGCGCTTGTCGTAGGGGAGCAGGTCATTTAGGCGGCGGCCGACGGCAGCGAGTACGGGGCTGACACACTGGGGGCGATCGGAGTGGCGCTCGCCGGCGAAGTAGGCCGCTGCTTCGAGGAGGCAGAGGCCTTGTTCGGGGTTGCTGTGAGAGCCTTTGCCGAGCTGCAGGGTGTCGAGCTGGACGTGGTGCACGGTAGGTCCTTCACAGGTTGGGCCGCTATGCGGCAGTGGCGGGATCTGGTCGATGTGGTCCACGGACCACGTGGTGCGGACAGGCGTCAGGCGTGTCGCTGCGAACCCCATACGCGGCGGCCACACCAGCTCGCAGGCTGGTGGCTTCCGTGGCGGACCCGGCCCTAGGGAAGTCGGCCGGGCCCGCCACCACCCCCACCCCGGAAAAGTCGGTACTCACGCCGCCCGCCCTCCGCGCTGCAGTGCCTGCGCCGCCGCTTTGGGCTCTTCGATCTCGGCGCGGATCTGGCCCAGCACCTCAGTCAGAGCGGTCGCCGCCCTTGCGCCCTCAACGCCGTTGGGGTCGAGGGGCGTAATCGGCCTAGTTGGTATCGTCATGCCGCGCTCTTGGCTGGCTCGTCGCGGATCTCGAACAGCTCCTCAAACGGGAGTTCGTACTTGTCGATGCCGATGACGATCGTTCGTTCACTGGCCTCGCTGTTGCCTGTCAGCAGGTTGGACAGGGTTGAGGGGTGAATCCCGAGCTTGACGGCGAGTTCCCAGTCCGTCTTGACGCCGAACCGTTTGTAGCCCTCTTCGCGCCAGACGGCTGGACGGACTCGCAAACGTCGCTCTAACAGTTGGTTGGTTCGCACGCCAACGAGCGTAGCCTGGACTGACGATGCCGCCAACAATCCGAACGGCTGATTCGCAGATGGCGAATGGCTGGCTTGCTAGCCAACCAACGGACGATATATTGACGATCATGCCAACGAGCACAGACGCACGATCACGCACGCCTTGGGCACCACGACCCCTGGCGCGGGTGGGCGGCGAGACGCGCCCCAGCGCGGCTTCCAGCCGGCTCCCGGTGGACTATCATTGGCGCATGAGCCAAGATCGAATGTTGGTTGGCTTCGGGGCGTTCCTCGAAGCGGCAATCGCCGACGCCGGCTACCCGACCCCCACCCACTTCGCCCGTGCTGTCACCGCCAGTGACGGCAAGCCACTAGACCCCTCGGTCGTGTTCCGCTGGATCAGCGAAGAGCAGCGACCAACCGTCCGGTCAATCGAGCGGATCGCTCCCGTTCTCGGCCTGCGCGTCAACGAGGTCATCTCAGCGGCATACCCAGATCGGCTCGGAACAGCGGAACCGGTGGAGCGGCCACAGATGCACCCACGTGCCTACGAGTTGGGCCGGATCCTGGCGGACAACTCCGCAGTCCCAGTCGAGGACCGGGAAGCCCTTGCCTCGACGCTGGACAAGATGTTCGAGCACTACCGCCGCATCATGCGTCGCCGTCACTCAGCGTGACTGGCCCGTTCAGATGAGCTAACCCGGCTTTGTGGCTATTGGCCATATCTGCACCACCTGGCTACCATTCACCTCTCGCAAGCATGTGCACGACCGGGGGTGACGGCCAGGCACAGGCACAGCCGCCTGTGCCCTCGTTACCGGAGGGTCCACATGTCCGATCACCCCGACCACGAAACGCCGGTCACACCCCGCACACTCGACCTGCGCTTCTCGCCCCTGCTGCTGTGCGCGCTCATCGCCGCGGTCACCGTATCGGCAGTCCTCGCGATCTGCGGCATACTGCGCGCCGGCCACGTCATCGACGGCTACTTCGCCGTCGCCATCCCCCTCGCCACCTGCGCCGCAACGTGGATCATCGCCGCGTGTGTGGGATGCCGAGACAAGATCCTGCGCCGCATCGAAGACGCCCGCGCCGACATCGAGGTACGCATCCACACCGCCCGCGAAGAACAGCAGGAATTCAACACCCGCCTGATCGAGGCGATCGGAAGGTACGGGGACGAACAGCACTCGGCAGGGTTTCTGTCCGCAATGGGCGAACTGGGCGGGCGCGACGAGCGGCCGGCGAAGGTGAAGTCGAACTACCGGCCCGGAACACCGAACCTGCACAGCGTCTGATGGCCGCCCGCCGCGGTCTGCGAGCCGTCCCCGACCAGCCCCTATGCGCACTTCTGTACGTGCGCGTCTCAGCCCTCATGGGCCGCTCCGGTGACGCCTTCCACTCCCCAGACATGCAGATCGAGGCGATGCGCCGCAGCATCGGTTTAGCGGGGCTGCGGGAAGTCGCCGTCGTCGAAGACATCGACGCGTCCGGGCAGACGTTCAGCCGTGAAGGCATCGACAAGATCCGGGCCATGGTGGAGGCCAAACCGAAACAGGTCGATGTCATCGCCCTCTACGACCTGTCACGCCTCGGCCGTAACCTCGCCGAGTCGCTGACGTTCGTCCGGTGGCTGCGTGAACGTGGCGTGACGGTGATGTCGACACAGGAACGCATCGACGACAGCCCGGAGGGGCAGTACATGCTCGGCCAGTTTCTGGGACTGGCCGAGCTGTACGGCAACCAGGTCGGCCGACGGTGGGCGCAGATCATCTCCCGGCGGGCGGCGCGGGGCCAGCATCACGGGCGGCCACCGACGGGATACGTCAAGGACGAGGCGGGCCGCCTTGTACCCGACCTGGTGCTGGGACCGGCGATGACGGCGGTGTTCGCCGACTACGCCACGGGCGAGTTCGTGGGCCAGCTACGCCGCCGCCTCGGCCAGGTGCTGGCAAAGCCGCCGACGGTGAAGGCTCTGAAGGGGATGCTGCGTAACCCCGTCTATCTCGGCCGGGTCCACGTGTCGGGTGCCCGCACCGGCGACGTCGAGGCCAGCGACGAGCACACCCACGAGCCGCTGACCGACCCGGAAACCTACACGAAGGTCCAGCAGCGCCTGGCCCGTGACGCGCGCACACCCGCGCACCTGTTGGCGCCCCGCTACAGCATCACCGGCCTGTGTCGCTGCGCCGTGTGCGAGCAGAGCGCCCAGGCCCGCCCGCGCACGGGCCGCAAGCCGGGCGAGAGGGTGGTGCGGTGGACGTGCTACGGGAGCTGGACCCTGCCGCGTAAGTGCGGCGGCTGCGGGCACATGACCCTCAGCCAGATCGAAGCCGAGGTGCTGGCGCAGGTCGCCCAGTACATCGCCGAGCTGCGCGGGAACGTGGCGGCGGTGGCGAACCGGCGCACCCGCGCCGCCCAGGCCGGCATTGACCGGGCCGCGGTCGAGCAGGAGTTGGCGAAGGTGCGTAAGGCGATGGTGAGACTCGCCGCGTCATGGGCACTCGGGGATGTGCCCGACGCGGTGTACCAAGAGTCGATGGACGGCTTCCGGGCAGACGAGACACGGCTCTCGCAAGCTCTGGCGGCGCACACGGGTGTCGAGCGGCCGTTGCTGCCGGAGGAGATCGTGCCCCTCGCAGACGAACTGCTGAGGTTGTGGCCGCGCATGGACGGGCAGCAGCGCAACCGGGCGTTGCGGACGATCGTGGATCGGGTGGTGTTGAGTCCGGCGTCGTTCTACCGGGAGCCGGCGAAGACGCGGGTCAAGGTGCACTTCCGCTAGCTGTCGTGTCTCATCACGTTGGTTACACGTCGAACAAGGTCATCTGACCGTATCGTTCGTTCTCCGGTACCTCGGGCATCCGCTCGGGCTGCGGCTGGACGTGCGGCCCGAGCCCGGGGCATCGGCTGGCTGGTGTCTGGTGGCGTAGCGACGAATGCGGGCGCTCGTGGTTGTAGTAGTTCAGGAACGTAGCGAGCGCCGCAGTGCGGTCGGCCTCCGAGTCGTACGGGCGGACGTAGGCCCACTCCCGAGCCAGGGTGCCGTTGTACCGCTCGACCTTCCCATTCGTGCGGGGCGTGTACGGCCTGGTCCTCTTGTGCTTGGCGCCGGCCACGGCGAGCGCCTTCGCCCAAACCCGTGATCGGTAGCACGAGCCGTTGTCGGTGAGCACCCGCTCGATATGCACGCCGTGGGCGGCGAAGAACACCATGGCGCGGTGCCAGAACGCAACCGCAGTCACCGCCTTCTCGTCGGGTAGGGACTCGGTGTAGGCCAGCCGGGAGTAGTCGTCCACGGCGCTGTGCAGGTAGACGTACCCGACCCGGCCGGTACCCTGCCCCTTCCGCTTCGACGCGCGGGCCGCGTCGGTGCCGCGGCCGTGGGCCTGCCAGCCGCCACCATCCGGGATGCGGCCGAGCTTCTTGATGTCGACATGCACCAGGTCGCCGGCCGCTTCCCGCTCGTACCGGATCACGGTGCGCAGGGCCTCGCCGGTAGGCGGGTCCATGTCGCGGACCCGGGACATTTCCTGCTTGCGCAGCACCCGGTGCACGGTCGCGGAGGAGACGGTGCCGCCGAGCTGGCGCAGATGGGCGGCGATACGGGCTGGTCCCCACTTGTGCTCCTTGCGCAGCAGGATGATCGCGTCGACCACATCGGGTGGGGTGGCGTTCGGGCTGTAGTGCGGGGTGGAGCGGTGGTCGACCAGCCCGGCCGGACCGTGCTCCTGCCAGCGGGCGTACCACTTCGCCAGGCAGCGCCGGGACACGCCGGCCTCGGCCGCGACGTGCGCGATCGGTCGCCCGGTGTCGACCCGCTCACATAAGCGCCGCCGCCCTTCCGCGGTCAGCGGCGCGTTGGCGTGCCTCCCCATCCACTCTCGTACCCATCGTCATCGCTCCATGTATCCACATGGTGACAGATAGATGAGGTAGTCCGTGGAAATTGTCATGACACCCGGGTAGGATAGGTGTCATGACACCCGCACGCATCGGCTCTATCTGCTCCGGCTACGGCGGACTCGAAATGGCTGCTGAGCTGGCGCTGGGGCCGACCGTCACGGTGTGGCACGCCGAAGTTGATCCGGACGCCAGTCGGGTACTCGACACCCGGTGGCCCGGTGTGCCGAACCACGGCGACATCACCGCCGTGGACTGGCGCCGAGTCGAGCCGGTGGACGTGTTGTGCGCCGGCTTCCCCTGCCAGACGGTCTCCGCCGCCGGCCGCCAGCTCGGCGACGGCGACGAGCGGTGGCTGTGGGAACGTCCCGGCCCAGACGGCGCGGTCGGCGTGATCGCAGCAATCCGCATTCTCCAGCCGGCCACTGTCGTGATCGAAAACGTCGCCAACCTTGTCTCGTTCCAAGGGGGCCGCCTGTTCCGCACCGTCCTTGCCGACCTGCGCACTGCGGGATACGCCGTCCGGTGGGCGGTGGCCGGAGCGTGCACGGCATGGGCGTGTCACCACCGGCACCGGGTATTCGTCCTGGCTCGCTATGTCGGGTCGTCCGCGCCTGAGGCGATCAGGGTCGCGATGCCCGCCTGCGGTCCGCTCCGGTCGCTGCTCCCCACGCCCAAGACCAACGACATGAAGGGCGCTGGCCTGCACGGCGACGGAGGGACGGACCTGCGAACAGCGGTGTCCCTCCTCCCCACCCCGGCCGCCAGAGACGGCGACGGGCGAGGTGAGGGCAGCGCCGACTACTGGCAGCGCCGCACAGACGAGATGGGCCGCACCAACGGGATGCCGCTCGGCGCCGCACTTGCGCTGCTCCCTACTCTGGGCCGAGGTGCCGGCACGCCCTCTACCGAAACGGCGCAGGCCAGGATCGACGCGGGCAGGAGGTACCTGGACGACGCCGTTGCGCTCCTGCCGACCCCGCGAGCCACGGACGGCACCAAGGGCGGCCCGAACCAGCGCGGCTCGTCTGGTGACCTGATGTTGCCTTCCGCTGTCCAGCCGCAACGCTGGGGCCAGTACGCCGCCGCCGTAGCCAGGTGGGCCACCGTCCACGGCGCACCACCCGAGCCGGTCGAACCGAACAGCAACGGCGCCTGGCGGCTGGCCGCCCGTTTCCCCGAATGGATGATGGGCCTGCCCGCCGGCTGGGTCACCGACATCTGCGACCGCAACGACGCCCTTCGACTGATCGGCAACGGTGTCATGCCGCAACAGGGCGGACACGTTCTGAGGCTGCTACGCGACGACGAGGACGCACCGAGTGACCTGCTCGGGCTACTCGCCGCGTCATGACACCTGGGATGATGACCTCCGTGCCGAACCAGGAGAAGACGCCGCGGCGGACCGTCCGCGTCCCGGACGAGGTGTGGCAGCCGGCCAGCCGGAAGGCCCGGGACAGCGGCGAGAACGTCTCCGAGGTCATCCGCCGGGCACTGGCCGACTACATCCGCGAAGATCCACCCGTGTCAACAACGTCCTGACCCAACACACCTAGGTGCGGCAGTGGGCCGCCGGTTCCCAGCCGGGCAGCCCACCAACGACATCCCTCGCACGACCGAGAGGACGACGTCTCCTTGACTTCCTCCCCCGCCTTCAGGCGGGGGAGGAAGTCAACTTGTCTGGCATGTCGAAGTCGAAGCCGAGCAGCCGGGGCGCGGGCGTCGGCCACGCCAGAAGACAGACACCGGCAGGTCAGGGCGATGTTGTCCGGGCGTAGGCCATAGCGTGCGCCGTACAAACGTCGTACGCTCGGGGTAAGGGGGTCCGCTCATGGCAGTCAAAAACAGACGCATCGAAGCACGTGCCACAGAAGCCGACGAAACACTCATCAACGAGGGTGCCGAGCTGGCCGAACAGACCGTCTCGACGTTCGTCATCGACGCCGCACGCAAGGAAGCGACCAGGTTGGTCGCGCGAGCCGACACGACGATCATGCCGGCCGAACAGTTCGACGTGCTCATCGCCGCACTCGACGAACCAGACGAAGCGCCCAGACTCGCCGAACTGGCGCGACGGCCAAGACGGTTCACCCGCCCGTGACCACCTACACGTCCGGCCTGCTCCGCGACGAGCACGACACCACTACCTTCGACTGCGGGGTGGACAGCCTCAACACGTGGCTGGTCACCCAAGCCCGGCGCAGCCAGGAAGCAGGCGTCACCCGGACCTACGTGTGGACATCACCCGACGATCTGCGGGTCGTCGCTTATTACGCGGTCACCCCGACACAGGTCACGCGCGGCGATGTCGGCCGGGCCAACGCGGGCGGATACTCGACCATCCCCGGATATCTGCTTGCCCGTCTCGCGCTGGATCGCGCTCTCCACGGCCGGGGTTTGGGAGGCGAACTCCTCTTCGACGCCATGGAGATCATGGTCAAGGCCGCCTACTCCGCGGGTGGCAAACTGATCCTGGTCGACGCGATCGACGCCCGGGCCGCCGAGTTCTACGGGCACTACGGCTTCCATCCCGTCAAGGCGAACCCGCTACGGTTAGCGATCAAGTTCGCTACCGTGCGTAACGCGCTTGGCGTCGGAGCGGTCACGGTCGACGCCGACCCGTCCATCGGGCTGATGTCGGTCGACTTCCACCGGCCCGACGGCAGCACAGGCGTCACGGTGATCTCTCCAGACGAGGCCCGCCGAGTCGCGGCGAGAATCACCGAACTCGCCGCGGGCCAGAAAGACGTCGACCTGCGCGCGGTGTTCCTGGAAGTGCTCGACCGCGACCTCATGGCCGATTAAGGCCCACGCGCAGGTCATGCCGCAGTCTCCGTTTCGGGTTGGGGGCAGGTCGGGCAGCGGCGTAGTTCGTCGTCGTCGATGATCAGCCCATTCGAGCAGCCGGGTTCCGGGCATCGTGGTGGCGGGGTTTCGTCGATCTTCTCCGGCCGCTGCTCGGGGAAGAGTCGCTTCCGTCCGGTTGGGGTACGGCCGTGCCCTGGTTCGGTTGGTGGGGGCTGAGTGGGTAGGTGGTTCGCGCGCCAGGCGTTGTAGTCGTCCTGGTCGGCGGGGTTGTGGTAGGGCTCGTTGAGTCTCCCCCAGTCGCTGAGGTCCGTCGAGACGCGGCGGCCATCGCGCGCGGGGAATTGGCCGTTGAGCGGCTTGGCGTGGTCGGGGTGGCAGCGTGAGCAGCGCGCCGGCATCATGCCATGGCCGTAGCTGCCTTCTACCTGGATCTGCCGGGTGTGCTGGTCGCACCTGCCGCACCAGTCAGGTTTGCCTGTACGGCGTTCGGCCCGGATCTCGCGGAGCACTTCCCGTAGGTCGTCGTCTGAGATGCCGCGAAGGTATGCGCCGATCGTCTTTGGATGGTAGGTGTCTTTGATCTTCTGGATGATCAACTCTGCTTCATCATCATCGACACCAAGCCGGTTACAGACGTAGGCGACGGCCGGAGACCGCGCTGATGATGAGGGTTGTTCAGAAGGATTGTTCAAAGGCTTCTTCTGGTCCCCATGCATGGGAGAGGTCGAGGTCCCTTGCAAGGGAGGAGTGGGGGTGGCATCCATGGGAGGAGTCCCTTGCATGGGAGAGGTCCCATCCATGGGGGGTGTCTCGTCGGCCTTCAGCCCGCTCTTGTTCCTCGACGCCTTCGATGGCTTCGGACCCTTCAGGTTCAGAGGAAGGTCGTAGACCACGGGACGCTGGCCGGCGGGGATCTTCTCAACAAGTGCTTGATCGCCGAGCAGGAGGAGGCCGAGCTTTCGCAGCCGGACGATGTCACGCTGCGCTTGCTTCTCGGACTTCCCGGTTTTCGCGGCGATGGTCGACGTCCGCTGGTATGACCCGCGGCCGTTCTGGTCTGCACGCCGGGCAATCACGAGCAGCGTGAAGGCCACCTCAGCGGGTACCGGAGCGTCATCGATAACCCACGCAACGGCACGCACGCTCACCCAGTCGGGCCGGGCTGATTCGTCGCTCATCCGCGACCCTCGGCGCGCTCGAACGCGTGTATGCCAAGTACCTTGGCCATCAGGTGGAGCTACCTCTCCGCTAGGGGCCGGATCACGGGCGTTGGCGCGCCCCCGGCCCCGCTTCTATTTGTCCTCGGGTAGGCGCTGAAGCGATTCGCGGCGCTTGCGGAGCCGCTCGGACTCGACACGATGCAGCTCTTGGCGCTGCTCATCGGTCATCGCATCGCGGCGGATCATCTCCCGCGTGCGGTCGAGTGCCTTGGATATCGCCACCTGGGTTACCCCGTCGGCGATAGCGGCCCGCACGGTTTCGCGGTAGCGCTCCTCGGCACGGGCGATGTCCTGCCAAGCCTCGATCACGTCTTGCAAGTTGGTCACCTCCTCATGGTCGCCTAGTCGTCTCGGCCAGATCAACTATGCTCAGAATACTAGGCCGAGAATACTTGACACGCAAGCCGGGGAATGACTAATGTACTAGTCATAGGAAGACGGCACCGGGAAGCGCGCCAACGCCAACGGAGCCACGATCGGGAGGTAGCCCGAACCATGAGCGTTGCGTTTGCGCAGACCAGCGTCACCCGCACCTACGGCCGCATCACCATCGTCGCCAGCGTCACCCCGACCGGCTACGCCATCAACGTCTTCACCGGCGCCGTACGCCACGACACCCTCTGCCACACCAGCACCGACCGGGACACCTACCGCAACCACTACCGCCGGGTCGCCGAGGCCGCCGCCGCCGACGCCACCGTCGAGCAGATCGCCGAGGCCATCCACGGCCCCGCCGTCGCCGTTCTCGCCGAGGTCGAGCGCATCATCGCCACCGCGCCCCGCCCCGACGTCGCCGCCCTCGTCGGCGCCACCGCCCGCCCCCAGGTCGCCCCCACCATGGCCGGCGCGCACTTGGCCGGTATCACCGACCCGCAGCACCGGGCCCTCACCGCCGCCGCCCGGGGTGGCGCCGTGTACCGGGGCGGCAAGCCCGGTCAGGCGCCGGTCGGGGTGTTGACCGCCCTGGCCCGTAAGGGCTGGCTGGAGCTGACGGCGAAGGAAGGTACCCGCCGTAGCAACTGGGCCTACGGGACGATCACCGAGGCGGGGCGTGTCGAGCTGGCCCGCCTCGACGCACGCAGCCTCGCTACCACCTGAGCCCCCGGTCGGGCGGCCGTCTTCCCCCGTACGCCGCCCGACCGGGCCCCGACCGACCAACTCTGCGCCCGACCACCTGCCTGAGGAGACCGACTGTGACCACGAACCTCGCCACCGAGACCGAGACCACCACCGACGAGCCGCTGTTCACGCTGCGCTACACCCGCTACGGCAGCCCCGTGCAGCGGCTGCTCCCGGCCGCCAAGGTCGAGGTGTGCGGCCGGGTGATCATTCGGATCGCCGACCGCAACGAGGACGCCATCAGCGACATCGAGGTCCTCAACCCGGACGGCGAGGACGTGACCTTCGACTTCGCCTGCTTCAGGGACTGACAACTCCCGCACCCCCGGGTGTACCGGCTCCCAGGCCGGCGCGAGGTTCGAGACCTCAACACCCACGACAAAGGACCCTCACCGGGCCCACGACCCGACACATCCAAGGAGATCGAGATGCTTGGTTTCGAACAGACCGCGACCGGCTACCGCGCCACCGACGCACAGGTTGCGTGGTGGCGTGCCCGCGACATCTGCCCGTCTTGTACCGCCATCGTCGAGCCCGTGCAGGTGGACCACGACGGTCTCAAGCACTACAGCCACGATTGCGGGTTCTTCTGTGCGGGGTGCGGCGCCGGGGGTCCTGGGCCGCGTGTGACCCACGAACGCGGATGCTCACAGCCTGCCACCCGACCGATCGGGCCGGTGGAGTGGACGGCGTACTCGCCAGCCGATACCGCAGGTCTCTGACGTCCACCCACGGGGCGGCTCCGGCCGCCCATCCCCCTCTGTCGGGGTGTTCCGGCTATCTAGGCCGGCGCGAGGCTCACGACCTCAACACCCACGGCAAAGGCCCGTCGTCGGGCCCACCAACCCTAACCACCCGAAGGAAGAAACCATGCTGTTCACCCGGTTCCGCGCCCGCCGCCGCGCCCGCGCCGACTACTTCGCCGCAGACAAGCGCATCGCCGGCTACTACACCGGCCTCGCAGGCGACCACGACCCCGATGGCCGATTCCAACTCCTCACCCGCTGCGCCACCGCAGCCGCCCAGCAGCGGCGCCTACACACCGCCGCCGGATTCGACCGCCGCGACCCCGAGCAGGCGCAGGTACACGCCTGGGAGTCGGTCCTGTACCGCCTGCTCGCCGACGTCGAGTACGCGGTCGCCTACCCGGGCCACGGCCGCCGCTACACCACCACCAGCCTTGAGCGGGTGGCAGGTGACGTGCTGGGCCGTATGGCCGCCGAACCCGACCTTGCTACCCGGGTCGCGATGTACGGCGCCCTGTATGCGGCGGTCCTGCCGGTGGTCGGTGGCCAGGCGGCGGAGGCGCTCGCCTGCCTGCCGTCGCCGTTCACCCGCCGCTGACCGCCCGCTAAGCCCACGGTGGGGGTGCGCGACCTTCCCCCGACGCCGCGCCCCCACTGGGCCCAAACAGCGAAACGGCCCCCAGGGGACCACCCGGGGGCCATCTCTCAACAGACCCAGCCGCCCACCCAAAGGAGACCGATCCGATATCCAAGGCTACGGCGTCGTCGACGGCCACGCTTTCATGCGGCTCGGCTCGCGCTTGGCTTGCGTGGCGCGCGGTCGAGTAACCGGCTGAACCATTGGGACAGTTCCCGCTGCTCGCCGTCGACTCTCGGCTCGGTGTAGTGGCAGATGGCGTACTTGAGTGCAAGCTTGTCGGCGTAGGCCACGCCCTGCGGGCTCTTAAGCCCGCGCGGGTCCTCGCGCTCCAACTGGTTGACGGCCAGGTTGCGGCAGCGGTGGAAGACGGCTGGCCGTTGACGCTCGAACTTCAGCAGGGCATCGCGGGCTCCGGCGTCGGTCATGTCGCTGACCATCTCGTAGAGCATGTGTCGCCGCTGGTCGAGATCTTGAATTTCAGCAGCCGCCGACGCGGCAGCGTCGGTGTTGAGCGAGCTTGCGAGCGAAACGGAAGAAGTGTTGCTGGAAGATCTTTTTTCTTCGTCTTTGAGGTACGTGTTGGTGTCCGTGTTTCTAATAACCGACTGGTCCGCCGACACACCGGTTGGCCGACCCTCCGGAAAACCGACACACCGGTTGGCCGACTGTCGGTTTTTCAGTATGTCGGCTAGCGTGTTCGGGTCGTCACAGACGGCTATCTCGGTCGTCCAGGTGCCCCGTGGCCCACGTTCCCGGATGTAGCCGGCGTAGCCCGCGTCGACCAACTCCTTCATCGTGCGGAGCATCGCGTCGCGGCCCTCACCTTTACCGCCAGCCTGCCGCCGGAGCTTCGCCAACTTGTCGATGGTGGTGTCCCAGCCATCCGGGTACGACAGCAACCGCACCAGCAAACCCAGGGCACGATCGCTGAGGCACAGGTTCTGCGCGGCGAGGTTACTGATAGGCACCCAGCCCTCTTCGGGCATCGTGCGGATGATCTTCACTTGCTCACCCGCCAGTTGGCGGGATGGTGCGGTGTGCGGCTCGCCGGTCGCATAGCATGCACCGACGGACCCCCTTTCCGGGTGAGAGCGGATGTGCGGGGTTGGGCCGGCCCGAGGTAGACACTCGGGCCGGCCCTGTCTTTAGATCATTCTTCTGGCGACTGCGGCCGTACGTAGACTTCCCCGTAACCGTGATCGTCCACTAAGCCCTCCTTGTGAAGAAGGTCCAAAGCATGACGGAATGTGGGCCACGAAACTCGGCACTCTGTCGCAAGGTCACGTAGCAGCGGCAGTCGGCCAACGAGTTCCCCGCTGAGAATGCGGGCGCGCAAGGCGCCCTGAACCGCTTCGTACTTGGGTCGCATGTCACTCGGGAGACGCTCAATGCGCCGACGGGCGTTGACCTGGGGAGTCACCGGATCAAGGTGCCATGCGTTAACGCATGGCCGATTGTTGCATTCGTGGTCGATGTCCAAGCCTTGAGGAATTGGTCCGATAAAGAACTTGTATGACCAACGATAGGCCGGTTCGCCCCGAAAGTTACCGTAGCCGTTGCCAATGGCACCGGTCCATATCCAGCAGTCAAGCGGGTCCCCGGATGGTGCGACCCGAGCAAAAAACGCCTCTTCGTCGCTGGGGATGGCGCGGCGACGGCCAGAGCGACGTGGGGGATGGTTACCCTGCAAGGCAGGTCATCCTTTCCGGTTGATATCGTACAGATACGCGGCGCTTATCACTGCCGGTCTACGGCATCGGCCATCGGTAGCGCAGCTCGTGTCGATGGCCGGCCTTGGCCAACACCTGCGCCTCCACTGGCCGGCCATCGGCCGTGCGGGCGACCCGGAAGGTTCGCAAGATCGGTACCTCCTGCGGCAACTCCAAGGCGATGAACTCCTCAACCGTCGGCGGCCTAGTGGAGATCACGTCCTCGAACTTCTCCGGCTCCAAGCCGAGCCCGGCGAGTACCGCAGGTGATCCGCCACGGATCTTCCGACGTTCAGCCAGGGCCGTACCACGGGCAATCTTGGCCGGGTAGTAGAGGTGCGCTAGTTCAGCAGGCTGGTCATCGAGAGTCAGGACCTGCGTGCGCTTTACAACGAGGTCAGCGGGGTCGAGCCCGAAAGCCTTGGCCACCTGGGCCGGCGCCTCGACCTCGGCCACGTCGAGCAGCATGCTTCCGCCGCTTTGTCCGCGCCGGGTCGCTTCGGTGATCCACGCGTACGGCTGGCCAGCGCCCCTCGGTTGGGCGTAGTCGCCAGGGGTGATCGTCTCTTGTTGCGTTTCCCGGACGTAGACCCCTTTGCCGGGGCGACCCTCGATGTAGCCCTCGGCCTTGAGAATCCCGAGTGCGTTCTGCACCGTCTGGCTCGTGACCGAGAACCGGTCCATGAGCTGCTGCGTGCTCTGTAGTTTCGTGCCTGGCGCCTGATCGCCGGCCGTGATCAATGCGCGCAGGTCCGCAGCAATTTGCTGGGACCGAGGACGGATGTCTTTGGCCTGTCTGGGCATGGTCAGCCTGCCAATCAGCCTGCCAAGCGGTATTGGAGATGGCTGCTGCGGGCAACCATCGTCATGACCGCGTACTCGAACGGGACGCCGGCATTCGTGAGGCAGAGCCTGTGGAGGATGAGTACTGGCTCATGCTCGCTGATGCCGAGAGTCTGTTGCTCCTCGTCGTTGGGCAGCCGCGCGGTGATGTCCTCCCGTACGTCGTCGGGGTGATAGCCGAGGCGGGCAAGGAGCGTCACGGCGCCCCCGGGGATCTTCTTCGGCTCGGCGAGCCCGGTCCCAGCCGCCACGGTGGCGGGGTAGTAGGAGTTGACGATCTCTACTGGCGTTCCGTCGAGGAACATGACTCGACGCCGGGCTATCGCGCTCGCGTCGGGCGGGAGCTTGAGCGCTCGCGTCACGTCGCGGGGTGGGGTTACTTCACCTGCCTGGGTGATCTGCTGTGTGCCGGTTTGGGATGTGGTCGCCGCTTCCTCGCCCCATGCGTCGCCGGCCTCTGGCGTTAGGTAGAGCGTTGATGTGCTGGTCCATCGGTCGCGGCCCATGGTCACCTTCTAGTTTCTGCGTCCGTTTCGCTGACCTTACTGCCTTTCTCGATAAGCCTACCCGACATCCTTGCTACCTTGCTTAGTAAGGCGCTATGGTGAGGCAGGCAACAAGAAAGCCCCCCGACGCGAGGAGATTCCCTTTGGACGCGGTGGACGTACTGATCCACATCCTGGCCGAGACCGACGGCCCCATTACCCGCTCGCAGATTCTGTCCGCCCCGGACTGGGCCGACAGGCCAGACCGCATCCTGGTCAACGCGGCGCGAGACGCGCAGGACAGCGGCCTGATCCAGCAACTGAACTACGGCACGTACGAACTGACCGACGCTGGCCGCGTACACGCGGCTGCCCTTGCCTAACAAGAAAGCCCCCTACGTCGGCCAAGTCTTGGCGGACGACCGACGTAGGGGGCCCCAACAGGTCTCTCGAAGGAGAACCGTGACCCTCAAGGTACGCGCCTTCATGCGCAAAGTCCTGCGCCCCCGCGAAGAGCTGGACGTCCCGCCCGGCCTGTTCGACGACCCGAAACCCGAGCCGACCCCCGCCGAACTCCTCGCCACGCTCGACCCCGAGACCGCCGACCTGCTGCTGCGTATCCAGGCCCGCCTCGATCAGGACGCCATCGACGCCCTCGCGTTGCGTCTCGACGAGGAACACACCGCCGGCTACCTCGACGCCCTCGCGCGCCAACGGCAGGCCACCCCCCGCACCGGGCGGCGCCCGGCGCTGACCGTCATCGCCGGGGGTGCCCGGTGAAACCCGTCCGCGCCGCGGCCGCGGTGTTCTTCACCGTCCTGTTCCTCGCCGTCCTTGTCGACGGATTCTTTCGCCCGGACTGGCAACACGTTGCGGTACTCGCCGCGTTGGCGGTCGTCCAGCTCGCTGCCACCACCCTGGCCCGCCACGGGGGTGACCGGTGAGCCGCGGCGAGACGCTCGCACTGTTGCGGCGGCTGACCGACCAGCCGCCGACAGCCGAAGCCTTGGCTCGCGCCTTGGCCGAGGCGTACGACACGGGCTACCGCGACGGCGCCACGGACGCCAGGGCCCGGCCGTCACCGCTGTCGAAGCTCGAGGAGTGCCCCTGGTCAAAGATCGGCTACCCGTGACCGCGCAGGCAGGAGAGTGGTACGTCCTCAACGGCCCCACCGTCTACCACCGCCCCGACGGTTCCTTCCAGGCGGTGCCCAACATCCTCGCCGCCACCATCGTGTGGGAGAACGCCGCCGAAGACGCCGGCAAGCTGGCCACCCCGGACCGGTCGACGTGCCGGGCCTGCCTCACCTGGACTAACCCGCAGCATCTCGTCTCACCCCTGCACTGTTCTCGTATCTCGTACCGGAGGCGCCCGATGATCCCTGAGCCGGAGGAGCACCGGCCCCGGCACCTCATCCACCGCGACGACGGCAAGGCCGCTGAATTCGCCGAAGAGGCGGGCGAGGAACTCGCCCCCGATCAGCGCTGGTTCGACGACCTCACCGACCACCCCGCAGGCGACCCCGAGCCGCAGACGTGGGCCGCGATTACCGCAGGCGTCGGTGGGGTGTACCAGCTTGTGCCGCTGGCCTGACGGCCGCCGTGGTACCCGAGCCGTCGTGCCGGGTACGCGCGGTGGCCGCCACGGAGGCGGCAGGAAGGAGAACCCGTGGACAGCGCGGACACCTACCAGCACCGGTACGTCATCCGGTACGTGTGCGAAGGCAGGGGAGGCCCCGGCGTCGGGGAGATTGACATGTCCCTCAACTGCCCCATCAACGGCGACGCCGACGAGGCCGCGGTCGCCCGGATCATCGAGCAGCACAAGGACATCGACGGGGTCCGCGTCGTGGCCTACCGGCAGGTCGACGCCTGACCGGCGGCCAACCCAATCCAGCATCGACAGGAAGGCAGCACCGGGCGGTGTTCGAGCCCGAAACCGGACCCCAGCCGGGTCGCTCAACGAGGCGGCAGCAGGCGTCAGAGGCGCAGCGCAAGAACGCGAAGAACAGCTAGATCCGCCCGGGGCGCGACCCAAGGCCTGGACAGCACGGCCGCGCCCCGGCCCCCAACCCATCCACGAGAGCAGAAAGGGGACCACCATGTTCTCACGCAAGACCGGCAGCGGCAGTACCGTGCCGACCACCAAGCCGACCCCGGAGCGCACGGCCCCGCCCCCGCCGAAGCCACCCGTTTTACCCAAAGGCGGTCGACACCGCGAGTGCGGCGGCTGACACCGGCCGCTTCCGCCGGCCCTGCCCCTCATCCGGGTGGGGCCGGCGGTGTGTCAGCGGTCGGCAAGCTCCGCAGGCCAGCGGCGCAGAACCCGACCGTCCCGATACACCATCCACAACCCGCCGCCAGGATCACCGCCCACGACCCGGAAGATCTCCCCCATCGCGAGCAGGAACATCCCCGCCATCTCGGCATGCCCCAACTGGCCGGTCGCGAGCGTGAACAGCGGCACACCACAAGCGACGAGAGCGTCACGCTCCAACTGGTTGTGGCGGATTCTGTGGTTCTTCGACAATGCGGCCCAGCCCTTACTCCCGGCCACCGCGATCCACTCCGTGTCCTTCGCCTGCTGCGCCGCGTCCTCACCACCGAACACCTCCGGCAATGTGTGCAGCACAAACCCGGCACCGCGCAGCACAGCCGCGACCTTCTTCCCCAAATCCCGATCGATCAGAAACTCAGGCGGCACGACGGCGGCCGTAGACCCGGATGACCGCCTCTACCTCGCCCGTGCTGATGTCGTAGTCGTCGGCGATGACCTTGACCGATTCCCCGCCGCCGTAGAACAGGTCCGCGATGGCCCACACCGGCACCTTGCTCTTGCCCAACACCGGCTGGCCCCACCCGAACCGCGGATCGATGATCACATCGGCTGATCCGTACGGGCGCAACACCAGCCGGTCCGCGAACCCGTCCGGCGCGTAGTGGACGTACCGATTCACCGCGTCGACGACCGGCGCGAACGCCCGCTGCCCGTCCCTGGCCCGCACCCATTCGGGTGCCACCTTCTCGGCCACGTTCCACAGCAGCGCCCCGCCGTCCGAGGCGATGTTGTGGCGGGCCAGCACGTACTCCTCGCCGGTCTGGCGGCGCATCTCAGCGACCCCGGCCCGGATTTCCTGCAGCGAAAGGCCGGTGTTGCGCAGCTCGCGCAGCACCTGGGCTTCGGCGAGCGCTACGAACGGTAGCCGGGGGCCGTTGCGGACCTCCGGTGTCACCGAATGCATGACGGGTGCGGGCCCGGCCTGCGTCTTGGTCCAGTACCCGATCGTGGAACGTGGCACGTCGAGGTGAAACGACGCCTCCTGGGCGGTGAGGATCGGCGCGATGAATCGCCCGTCCTGCCCACTCGCCTCGGTCACGATCTCACCGTACCGGAGCGGGCAACCTGCGCCCCGGACGCCGCCGATGACCTTCGGCCCGAGTTTGTTCGCCTCGGCTCGATCGAATTGAACTAATCAAACTCTTGGTCCGGCTCCCTTGCGGAGTCCGGGCCAGCCGTCTTAAAGGTCGATGCGGTAGTCCAATGTGCCCCGGTCGCCGGGGATCACGATGTCCGCGGCGACCTCCATCGGACGTTCCCCGGCCAGCATCCGCCGGGTGATCGTCAGCACGGGCACCCCGGGCGGGATGCGCAGTGTGTCCGCCTCGTGCGCGGTGGGCATGCGGGTGCCGACCTGCTCCTCCACCGCCGTCACCACTACGCCGAGGGTGGCGAGCTGGCCGATGGTGCCACCCGGCCACGGTTCCCGCTCCGGGTCGGCGACCGGGGTACCCGCGACCAGGTCCCACAGCAGGTACGAGGCGGACATCTGCTGCGGGTAGCCCTTCGACCAGAAGACGAAGTCCCGCCTCAGCAGCGCCGAGCCCTCGGCGACGCCGAGCAGCTCGGCCACCTCGCCCGGCGCCGGCACCTCGGCGAACTCCTTGTCGAGCCGGTACTGCTCCCAGGTGATGCCCTGATCCGCGGTAAACGACGTGGCTGGCTCCCCACCGGTGGCTGCCGCAGCGGCGTCGACCCGGTACCGCGACGACGCCATCCGCCGCACCGGCAACTTCGGGGGCACGAACGTGCCACGCCCATGCTCCGTGACCACCAGGCCCTGGGCGCGCAGCACGTCCATCGCCAGCCGCACCATCGGCCGCGACAGGCCGAACTCCACCATCAACTGCGGCTCGCTGGGCAGCAGCGACCCGGTGTAGTAGCCGTCGCGGACACGGCGTGCCATCTCTTCGGCCATCTCCCGGTACCGGGCGGGTCTTCGCGTCACCCGATCAGGATAAGCCGTGATCACACCTGGGCTGGACAAGCGGGCCGGACACCACGTCAGGTTGAGTCGACTTAACGATCAGTCTTAATGATCAGGCTTAACTTTCCGTAAAACATACTCATCCTCACAAGTGGTAGGGTGTCGCCCATGACGGAAGAGACGCCGTACCCCGTACCCCAACCGCGTACCCCCACCGCCAAGCCGGTACGACGGCTCTCGTACTACGCCCAAGAAGCCATCGGCGCCATACCCCCAATCGCCGCCCTCGGCCTCGCCGGCTACTTCCAAACCGAGATCGCCCACGACGTACTCCACTTCACGTACCCCTGGGCCGTCGTACCCGCCGCCGCTATCGAAGGCGGCGCGGCGTACTGCGCGGTCCTGTACGACCGACACCTCGGCGCCGGGGACTCCACCACCGCACTACGTACCGGGATGATGGGGTACGCCGCAGGTTCCTCCGCACTCCTGGCCTGGCACGCCCACGCCACCGGCAAGCCGTGGCAGATCTCCGTCGCCCTCGGGCTACTGACCCTGTCCGCCATGTTCCTGTGGGGACGGCGCGGCAAGTGGCGCAAGCGCACCGTACTGCGGGAGAAAGGCCTGCTCGACGCGCAAGTCGTACGGTTCTCCTTCGCCCGGTACGTCGCCGCGCCGTTCGAGACCCCGGCGGCACTGCGGTACGCGGTGAAGCACTCCATCTCAGACCCCCGTACCGCGATCGACGCGTGGCGTACCCACCAGGCGTCGAAGAACACGGCGAGAGCGGACCGTACCCGTACCGGCAACGCCGCCAGCAAGGAAGTCGTACCCGTACCGGTCGACAGTGCTACCGAGCTGGCCGTACCCGCAATTCCGCGCGTACCCCGTACCCCGCCCCGCCCTGCGGTACGGGCGATCACATCGGGTCGCAGCGATGACGCCGTCGTACTGGCGCGACTGGCCGAGAAGGAGGCGGACAAGGGTACGGCGCTGACGCTCACCGAGATCGAACACATCGCGGGCGGCGCCCGGCCGCGGGCGGTACGGCTGCGCCGACTGCTCGATCAGCAGGGCGCCCGTACCCCCCGCGTCGGCGATGAGGCCGGCGACGACGAGGAGCGGGAACCGGTACGCGAACTCGCGGCGGTCGGGACATGAGCACTGTCGTCCTGTCGTCGTGTCGCCTGTCGTGTCGCCTGTCGTGTCGCCTTGTCGCCCCAGGTCAGGCGGGGGGTACAGGCCACGCGACAGTGGTCGGACGACAGGACTGTCGTGTCGCGACACGACACGACACGGCGACAGGAGTAAAGCGATGAGCGAGTCCACGACGATCGAGGTGCGCGGCGCGCCCACCCAGCGGCCTACGGTGTCGGTACGCCCTGCGGCGGCAGCCGCGGTGAACGCCGCCGCAGCAGCTGGCGAGGCCGTGTTCGCGGTGGGCGGTGGCCCCGTGCTCGCCGCCGTCGCGGCGGGCGCTGTCGCCGTGCCCGCCGCTATGGCTCTGCGCCGCGCCAAGGCGAAGCAGGCGGCGGCGAAGCGTACTAGAGGTTCGACTAGCGGCAGCCGCAGCTCCGGGCATGGTCTCGGCTCGCGTCCCGGCCGCGTCTCGTCAGGCGGCGGTGCGACCGGTCCCCGGGGTGGTGGGCGGCTGCGTAACCCGTTCACCGGCCGCGGCGGCGGCCTGAAATCGCCCGGTGGAGGCAGGTCCGCCGGTAATCCGAGCCGAGCAGGCACCCCCGGACGTTCCAGTAGTGCCGCCGCCCCCAAATCGGGGCCCGGCGCCCTGCGCCGGGCGATGGGCAAGCTCCGCAACCGCGACAACGGACGCGCACTGGAGAAGAACAAGAAGACCAACCAACCGGGCGTGCCCCGCAGGGTTGCCCGGACGCTACTGCCCGGCTTGACTACCATCGCCCGCTGGCTACGCGACAAGATTCGCCGCAAACCACGCGCTGCCGAACCCGTCACCGGGAAGAAGAAACCGAAGGTCGCCACCGACATCCGAGAACCCAACCCGCCCGGGTCGGCGACCAAGCCGACCACCGACCCGGCGCCGACCGCCAACCCGGGCGGTCGCCTACCCGTCCCCGGCGCCGACCGCCCCGACCCGACAACCGGAGGAACCATGGCCGACCAAGCCGCCCCAAGCGCCATGACCCGCATGCTCGACCTGATCGAGACCGACATGGCCGCCATCGCCCGCAACTATGACCCCGCCGGCATGCTCGACGTCATCGACGAATACGCGAGGTGGCCCGACGTGCAGCGCGCCCTGTCGAAGGTGTGGGAGATCATGCACGCCAAGGCCGAGGAGTACTACCCGCTCAAGCCCGCCGCCGCCGGCCTGGTCGCCGCGATCGGCAAGCACCAGATCGCGGTCGCGAACGCCGCCGAGGTGATCGCCCCGACGATCCGGTCGCTGCACCGCCAGCAGATCGAAGCCCTGGATGATTCGCGCAACGCGATGTGGGATCACCGCGCCAACGGCCGCCCGGTGCAGCAGCCATGAGCCGTAACACGCAGCGTGTCGACTGGGCGTTCGGGCCCGGCAAGTCACCGGCCATGGGGGCGGTCAACGCCGCCGCCGCGGCGGCGAACCTGACCGCGATCGCCCACGAGGTCGGCACCGTCAACCCGTGGTGGGGCATCGGCGTCGGGGCGCTCGCCGCAGCCGGGTCGATGGTGGCGCTCGCCGTGGCGAACAAGCCGATGCACCACGAGGGGCGGGTCATGTGCTACCGGGTCGCATGCTGGCTCGGCGCCGGAGTGTGGTCCACCATTCAGCTCGCTATCAGCCCGTGGTCGTGGAACGGGGTCGCCGCGCTCGGCGGCATGGCCGCCGCAGCGGCCGTCGTGGGTAAGGTGCTTCAACGCGGCGAAGCGAAAGCCGAACAGGAGCAGGCGGCGAAGGTCGAAGCCGCGCAGCAGGCCGCATTGACCACCACGCATGACCGCATCGCCGCCCACTGGCAGGGGTTGATCCGCCGTATCTGCCGCACCAACGTCACCGTGACCGGGGTCAAGCTGTGGGACGATCCGAAGGACGGCTTCACCATCGAGCTTGAGCTTCCCGACGACGGGGCGACGATCGACAACATCAAACCCTATGAGAAAGCCCTCGCCACCTCGGCACGGCTCGCGCCGGGCTGCAATGTGGAGGTGTTCGCCCCCGGTGGCGACCTGGGTCGCCACATCCTCAACGTGCGGGTCAACCTGCGCAACGCCATGGCTGAAAACCAGGTGTACCCCCGCGACTACGCGAACCGCACCATCGAAAACCCGCTGCGACTGGGGGTCATCGCCGACCGCAGCGTCGTCGGGATCACGGTGCGGCACAACTCGGCGGTCATGGCCGGGCAGGTCGGCTCCGGGAAATCCACCGTCCTCGACGTGGCCACGGCGGAGATCGTGTGCTGCACCGACGCGATCGTCGCCGCGATCGACCTGTCCGGTGGCGGCGTGTACCCGCGCCGCTGGGTACGCGCCTGGTACGAAGGCCGCGCGGAGCGCCCGGCGATCGACATGGTGGCGAACACGCCGGAGTTGGCGGAACTGATGTGCCTCGGGCTGCTCAATGTGGTCAACGGCCGCACCGAGCACTACCAGACCAACAAGGTCATACCGTCGCCCGACGTGCCGCAGATCATCCTCATCGTCGACGAGTTCAAGACGCTGCCCAACGTGGTAAAGGAGCTGATCGAGACGATCTCCGACACCGGCCGCAAAGCAGCGGTCCGCACGATCTGCTGCTCTCTGGAGGCGAAGTCGGCGGCGATCCCCCGGTCGTTGATCGTCCAATCCCGGGAGCGGATCGTCATGCGGGTGTCGGACGAGGCCGAGGGGCAGTACCTGTTCGATACGACGTGGAGGTCGGGGCGTTTCGACCCCGCGTCGATGACCCACTCGGGTATGGGGCTGCTGTCCACCGACGCCCGGCCGCCGGGCCAGTTCAAGGGCTACTGGTTGGAGGAGAAGGACTTCGACCAGGTCGACGAGATCGCCGTCGCTGTCGCCGGGCGTCGCCCCGATCTGGACGGGCCGAGCGCGGCGATGTGGGACACGGTGACCCGCGAGGTACGCAACAAACTCGGGGTGCGGGTCGAGGAGCACCACACGGGGGTGTGGCACAACAGGTGGGAACCGGTGTTGCCGGCCATGTTCGCCTCCGGAGAGAAGAAACTCAGGGCGAAGTCAACTACCAGGAAGGCGACGACGAGCACTGTGGAGGGGAGCATGGACAGTCTGAACGCGGCGGCTGCGCAGACGCACCAGGCGGTGGACGCCGCCTTGAAGGCTGCGGCGGCAGAGGACGCGAAATGGGAGGCCAACAAGCAGCGCGAGCCTGAACAGGGTGGTGGTGAGGCGGAAGACGACCAGTCCCCGGCTACTCCCGATCCCGACCCGGAGTTCGACGAACTCACCGCGAATCTGCGGGTACTGTCCGCCCGGGAGCGGTACGAGCATCTACTGCGCCGACTGGGGCCGACCGGGGCGACCGAGATCGTTGAGAAGCTGCGGGCCGAGGGATATCCGACGACCCGCCAGACGGTGCAGGGGTGGCTCGGCGAGGACGAGGCGGCGGGGAAGACGCGGCGGGAAGACGCCGGCTGGGTGTGGGCGGGCGGCGACTCCAGTTGATGGGGCGCACCCACGCGACGTCGGGGGCGGCGGTGTGGCTTGCGGGCTGCGCCGCCGTCACCGCGTTCGGTGTCCACCTGCACGGGGTGACGGTGGTGGTCGGCGCGGGTGTGTGCGCCGGCATGGCCCTTCTCCCGGACCTTGACCATCCGCAGTCTCTCGCCTCCCGCACGTTCGGGCCGGTGTCGCAGGCCCTCGCCAAGCTGACTGCGGCCGGGAGCCGCGCCGTGTACCGCAGCACCCGCGCGCGCGGCGATGAGCCGGACTGCGGCACAGGCCACCGCACGTTGCTGCACACCGCCCCGTTCGCGGTCCTCGTCGGCGCCCTGGTCTCGCTGGCCTGCGGGCTCGGCGGCAGGTGGGGCGGCGGCGCCACGATGTTCGCCGCCACCGGGTTGGCGCTGCGGGGACTGCTGTCCGCCCGGGAACGGCGCCGCTCCGGCGCCTGGATCGCGGTCGCCTCGCTCGCCGCGGCGGTCGGGTGTGCGTGGCTGCCCGGCGCATCCTGGTGGTGGATCGGTGTGCCGGCCGGGGCCGGCTGCCTCGTCCACTGCCTCGGCGACGCGATGACACTGTCCGGCTGCCCGATCCTCTGGCCGTTGCCGGTCGCGGGGCGCCGCTGGTACCCGATCGGCCTGCCCCGCATCATGCGGCTACGCACCGGCGGCACGGTGGAGAAGGCGCTCGCCGTACCGCTGCTCGTACTTGCCGCGCTGCTGTCCGGCTGGTACAGCCTCGGCGGCTGACAGCTACGGCAGTCGGTCTGCGACGAACACTCCCACCCCTTGGTGCCCGACGAGCACGTCGGCTGCGATCAACTCCTCGACAGCCTTGCGGACGGTACCCGGACTGACCGAACCCTCCGCGCCGAGGTGCGCGTACTGCGCGACCAGCTCACGCGTCGAGGGCAGCTTCTGGCCGGGGCGCAGCCGACCATCGGCGACGCGCTCCCGGATGTCTTTCATGATCTGGGCGTAGTACGGGACGAATTCGGTGGGCATGACGGGACTCCCTGCTAGACCCGCCGATCTCATCATGTCATCCTCGTCAGCTTCAAGAGCATCGTTGACTTTAACAGCTTTACCAGCTTAGCTAGATGCTGACTGAGGGCACCCTGCTAGACACTCGGCGCTCCGGTCATCCCTCCGTTGACGTTGACTGCGTGGCGGAGTTAGCGCGGCGGCCGGCACGCTCCTGACGTCCCGGCCGCTGCGCACCACATCCCGGGAGGTGCCCATGGCCGCACTGATCACCCACTTACGCCGCTGGCGCTTCGAGCGCCGAGCCCGGCGCCTCGACCCCGACCAGACCTACGCCATGTCCGCCGCCAGCTTCCGGCGCCTGTCCGACGGGACCACGCCGTGAGCCGCCTCGGCCCCGACGACGCCGACCTGCACGACGGGGACGTGCACCGCCTCGAAGACCGGCGCGGTAACCCTGTGGTGGCATGGCGGATGGCGGCGCACATCGAGGCGCACCGGATCGCACGCGAGGCGGAGGAAGCCGCCTGGCTCGCCCAGCGGCGCGCCGGTGGTGGAGCCGAGCTGGGACGAGGCGATGGCGCCGCTACGCGCGGCGCGGGCGACGCTCGCGTGAGGCGCCTGGTGCTGGTCGTGCTCGCGGTCGCCGAGCTGGCGGGGCTCCTCGGGCTGGCGGTGTGGGCGGTACCGCTACCGCAGTAGCCCGGCAACGACGAAGAAGCCCGCCGCGCTCCACAAGGGAGACGGCGGGCTTCGCTGTGTCTAGATCAGGTCGACGAGCGCGATCGCACACCGGTCGCCGTAGCGGGCGGTGTACTCGTCCTCGCTCATCTCCTGGGGCATCGGCTGGTACCCGACCGTGCAGGACCGCCTGCCGCCGCTCCTGCACGGTCGTCGTCCACTCCGGGCCGGACAGGCGGGTCAACGCCTGCCCGGCCACCACCAGCCGGATCCAGCTGTCCGCCTCTATCCGCACGTGCGCCGTGTCGTGGGGGAGCCGCCGGCCCGGCTCGTCGGTGCTCAGCCCGAGCGCTTCGGCGAGCAGCGCCATGGTGGTCGGGGCGCGCTCGTCTGGTGTGGCGAGTAGCAGGTACGCCTCGTCGTGGCCGGTGGGCGCCTTGGCCACCCAGCGAGAGAGGACGAGGGAGCCGAGTTGGCCTTCGATCGGGTCAGTCACGACCATCGAGCCTACGACGAAAGAGCCCGGCGAGAGCAGACCATCGGTCCGCTCTCGCCGGGCTCTCGTCTTGCCGGGTGGCGCCGCTGTTCAGCGTCACCTCACTTGGTTCCGAGTGCGGGCGAGCCGACGCCTTCCAATTCCAGACGCGCCTGGATGAACCGGAACTCGCGCAACTCGCGGGTGCCGTCAACCACCCTCTGTGCCAGTTCCCGAAGATGGTGCGGGTGCACCGTCCATGCGCCGTCGGTGAACCAGAACATGTGCTGGTGCTGCTTGCGTGGTGCGCCGTCCTGGCGCAGCACGCCGTGGGTACGCAAGATCCGGCACAGTTGGGCTGGCGTGTAGTGCAGGCCGTACCGCTGCCGCATCAGCGCCGAAACCTCAACCCAAGTCAGGGTGGTCGGGTCGTCGAACTCGCCCTCGATCACCAGGCCGGCGAGCCGGTAGTGACCATGACGACGGAGGCCCGGCAGCACATCGCGATACACCCAGTTCTGGAAGCGGGTGACCTGCTCGCGCTGAGGTGTCCCGGACCCGCGCGGGCTGGCGCTGGCCAATCACCCGGTAGAAACCGGCTTCGGTCACGAACGAGACGACCTGGTTGCCGCCAGGGGTACCGTCCGGACGGTACCCCTTCTCCTCCTCGGGGATGTTGGCGAGCATGTGGTTGGCGTGACGGTGCCCGAGCGCGCGAGCCAGACCGGGCGCGGCCACGGTGAACGAGTCGCCGACCGGGGTGATGCGGAGCTCGAATTCGCCGTTGTCGAAGAGTTGGATGTTGGACACGACGGTCCTCTCGTTTCTGGAAGCGACGGAAGCGATGCCCGGCCCGCGTTGACGTCGCTTCCAGGGAGCCGACGCGGGCCGGGAGAACGAGGAAGCCCGCGCGCCGTTGGGCTACGCGGGCTTGTGGAGCGGTCGAGTTGGGGAAGTCGTGCCGGTTGTTGAAGGTCAGCCGTCGCCGTAGATGATCCGGGTCGCGACGTCGGCCACGGTCGTGACCGCGCTGACCCAGAACGTCCGGACAGCGTTCGCCGCGGTGCTCAGCACGGCGAGGTGCAGATCGGGGCGACAACGCCCGCAGCGGCAACCATGCAGCAGCCCGGTCACTGGGCAGACCAGCGGGTAGAAGGCTGTGGGAAGCGCCGCGGTGTGGCCCGACATCGATACAGCGAAGGTGGGCCCGTCACCCGGGCGGCGTTCGGGCTCATCGGAGGCGACCAGAGTCCTCATGCGGGCACCCACCTGCCTTCCCTGACAAACCCGTGGTCGCCACACCAGCACAGCAGGGACGGGGAGAGCGTCAGCGGCTCCCACGACTCGACCGTCCACCGTGGGACGTCGGGCCACATCTCCCGCATGGCGGGCACGTCGAGGGTGACGTGGCCTGAGCAGGGCCTGCCGTCCGGGGTTGGGTGGTCGACGTCGGCGGCGTGGAATGGTTCGCCGCCAGCCGGTACGACGATGTCCGGCCACCTGCACAGCGTCAGGGTGTGTCCGTGGCCGAGGTCGATCACCTGTTCGCCGGTCACTGGCCACTCACCGCGGCCCGCCACGCCGCGAGTTCCGGCACGTAGCTGTCGAGGTGGAAGGTGCGGCCGTCCTTGCCCGGACCGCACCACCACGCCACGAACCGGCAGCCCGCCTCTCGCAGGTACGTCACGCAGTCAGTGATCCACGCCGCCCGGCCCGCGCCGGTCGGATCCGACGCCAGCCGCAGCGCGCCGAGCTCGGATACACCCCACGGGGTGCCGAGGGCCTTCGCCGCAGCAAGCGGCGGGGCGAAGAACGTGGCCGGGTCGGTGTACCGGTCGGTCACGTCGAGGTAGCAGTCCCACGACATCCAGTCCGCGACCGGCGTCCCGTCGGCTTTGCATGCCCAGTCCTGCCACCGGTACGCCTTGTGGACCTCGGCGTAGCGGGTCAACACCGACACGGTGGTGACGAGATGCCCGTTGGGGTGGGCGTCCCGTGCCGCCTGCGTGGTCGCCCAGCCGGCCCGGTAGGCATCCACCGTGAGGTCGCCCTCGGGCTCGTGGTGCGCCGTCAAGAACGCCTTGCGGGTGACGCCATCGAGCCACCCGCCGAGCAGCGCGGCCGTCGGGGTGTCCTTAAATGACACGTGCGGGGTGGCCGTGTTCGGCATCTCCGCGATGGGTGCAACGCCGAAGCCCGGGATGCCCTTGGTCGGTGGTCCGAACGCGCGCATGTACCGCAGACCCGGGTAGAGGGTCTGGTGCGCGGCGTACACGGCAGCGATCTGCTGGGTGCCGGTGATGGCGGTGTCGACGCCGACGAGCATCGGCGGCACCACGGTGATCGGGCAGGTGGCGGTGGTCTGGTTGCCCTGGGCGTCCGCCACCGTTACGGCAAGGGCCGCCGAGGACGCGGGGGCGGTGCCGGTGATGGTGAAACCGCCCGGCGTCGCGGCGACGGTGAACGCCGCGTCCAGCCCGGTGACGACGACCAGGGATAGCGGGTCGACCCGGGAGATGGTGACCGTGTCGTTGCGGCCCAGCGTGTCGTGGCCGCCGGGGATGGTCTCGGTCATGGTGTCGGGGTCGACCGCGCGGACTATCGCGGTGAACGGGGCGCCGGGGGCGTACCGGTCGCGGTTGACGGTGACGGCGACCGTCGGAGGGGTGCCAGCCATCAATCCTCCACCCGCTCGGGCCAATGCCAGGTACCGCCCTGAAACGACGCCTCGATCCAGCCGCAAGTGCAGTACCGGAACGGGCTGCCGTGACCCTCGGCGTTTGGGCAGTCGGGTAATCCCGGCTGCTCGGCGCCGTCGTGGTACGCGCAGCCACCGGCCGCAATCGAGTGCAGGAAGACCCCGGTCGGGTTGAGCACGGCCAGACCGACCCGCTCGACATCGATCACCGCGCGGTCACCGACTATTCGGGACTGGACTTCGGTGATGATCGCCGCGCGGCATTCCGATGTGAACGCCTGCGAGCCGTCTTGGCGGACCGGAGTGCCGTGGCTGACGTAGTGGACGATCCTGCCCACGGTTGGTTTCGGCATCGTCAACGTCCCTTCCGTGCGGCGAGCAGTGTCGCCACCGTCGCGGGGCTGAAGACTCGCCGCCGACCCCACAGCCACACAACCGCTGCGGTGATGGGGCCGATGCCGATGAGGATCGCGTCACGCTCGGCTGGGGTGACGTGTACTCCGAAGGAGACGAGGATGCCGATGGCGGCGCTGGCGGCGCCTGTAAGGATGCCGACTACGGCTAACGGCTCTTCGGCCGCCGTCTCAGGGTCGGGCGGTACGGGCTGGGACATGAGGGGCCTCCAGGGGGTAAGGGGTCAGATCCAGCCGAAGGTGAAGTGCTCGGCCAGCCACAGCAGGAACACCAGCACCGCCACCCGGGGCGCGATCCGCCACCCGGACCAGCCGCGGCTGGTGCCGATCCACCGCCACACGTGACCGGACAGGGTGTCCTGGTTCGGTTTGCCGTCGATGAACGCCCACGACTCGAACACGGCGAAGTACAGGCCGGCGGCGATGAGTCCCCAGAACCAGGCGAGGTCGTAGACGTGGTGCGACAGCGCGAGCACACGCATCAGGTCTCCGGCGCGTCGAGTGCCGCGCGGACGAAACAGTCTTTCGCCTCCAGCAGCTTTCGCAGACCGGCGGTCAGTTCCGGCCCGTCGGGCAGCGCGGCAACCATGGCTTGGGCAAGGTCTCCGCACGACTTGCTGACAACCTGTAGGCGTGCCGGGAGGTGGGCGTAGTCGAAGTACTGCATGATGCCGACCGTGGCCCGGTGGCGACTCTCCAGCATGGTTCCTCCTTCGAGGGGGTAAGGGGGTTCGGGCCGCCGGGCCCCTCCACCCGGCGACCCGAAGTTCGTGGTTGTGTCGTGCGGCGTTATCTCGTGCGGCGGCGCTAGCCTGGGCGGATGGTCCGCACCGTGCCGACCGGCTGCGGCGGCGAGACTGTCGAGGTCGCAGCCGAACGCTGCCCCAACGGCCACCCGAAGCCGTGGCCGAAGACGGCAGGCTGCCCGACCGGATCGCACCGGTACTGGTGGTGCACCGTGTGCGGCGCGACACTTATCGACGGCGACTGCCCATGCCCGACACCCGGGCCACGGTTCAGCGCGGAGGCGTGACACCGTTCGGCCCCGCCGGTGGCAGCGGCACCAGCATCCGCAGCGACTCCATCGACATCTGCGGATCATGAATCCAGGCCACAATTCGGTGCACCTTCGTGGCGAGAGCATCAATCTCGCTGGTCAG
>Ga0126379_10000201_pt1 | contig 31085 bp, 17 predicted proteins | sample PanSoiMetPlot_24_FD_92640 | JGI IMG/M metagenome (GOLD analysis project Ga0126379, IMG submission 92640) | Tropical forest soil microbial communities from Panama - MetaG Plot_24 | ecosystem: Environmental > Terrestrial > Soil > Tropical forest > Bulk soil | place: Panama | collected 2016-02-17
ATGCGGCACAACCGGCGGCGCACGGCGCTTACCATGTTGGGCATGGCCTGGGGTATCGCCACCGTGGTCCTGCTGCTGGCCTATGGCGCTGGGTTTGGTCGCGCCATTCACAATATCTTTTCCAATTTTGGCATGCAGGTGATGGGTATCTTTCCTGGACGCACTTCGTTGCAGGCGGGAGGCGCCAAGGCGGGTACCGAAGTCCGCTTCACCATGGACGACGTCGACCGCATCGGCAGCATGGTTGCACTGGTCCACCACATCAGCCCGTCGGCTTTCTTACGGGCCAACATCCAGTATGACAACCGGTCTTTCCAGTTCCCCGTGGATGGCTTCAACTCAAACGTGCAGTCCATCCGTGCGCTCAAGCTCGACGAAGGGCGTTTTTATAATCCGGAAGATGAAATGCAACGTGCCCGCGTGGCGGTCATTGGCTCCGAGGCAAAGGCCAAGCTCTTTTCCGGGCAATATGCCTTGGGCGAGCACATCCGTATCAATGGGATGAGTTTTGAGGTCATCGGCGTGCTCGTGCCAAAAATGCAAGAGGGCGATGATGACAATATCAATCGCTCCATTTACATCCCCTTCGTAACCATGGGCGACCTGAAGGATACGCGATACTTGGATGGTATCTGGGTAGATTATGAAAGCATGGAGTACGAGAGGATTGAAGCCAACATCCGCGGCGTGCTGGCCGGCGCTCACAGCTTCAATCCCTCTGACCGCCGTGCCGTATTCATCTATAACGCGATGAAGCAGGTCAACACGTTTGAGATCATCACTCTTGGCCTTCAAGTACTGCTGGCTTTCATCGGTACGCTGACTTTGGGCATTGGCGGCATCGGCCTGATGAACATCATGCTGGTGGCGGTGTCGCAGCGCACCCGGGAGATCGGCGTAGAGAAGGCGCTAGGCGCGCGCCGCAGAGATATTCTGTTCCAGTTCCTGGCGGAAGCCCTGGCCATTACTTTTGCCGGAGGATTGCTGGGGATTGTTCTGGCTTACACTATCTCCTGGTCTGCTGGCTCTCTGACTCTCTACAGCGCCATCGCCAAGAATGCTGACGCCGGCGATATACGCCTCATCATCTCGCCGATGAACCTCGTGGTTTCCACCGGAATCCTGATGGCTGTCGGCATCGTGAGCGGCATGCTGCCGGCAATCCGGGCTTCCCGGCTCGATCCAATTGAAGCCTTGCGCTACGAATGAAGGAATGATGGTCCCATGCGAATGGTCTTAGACATCATCGGGCAGGTGCTGAAGACACTGTGGGCGCACAAGCTGCGCTCGTTTTTGACCATGTTCGGCGTCGCCTGGGGCGTCGGTTCGCTATTGATGTTGATTGGTCTGGGCGAGGGCTTTCGTTCCGGCCAACAAAAGAATATGGCGAGCATCGGCCAGGACATCATCTTTATCTGGGGTGGGCAGATTCCGGCGGTGCCAGGCCAGCACCAAAGTATGCGTCAGTATTTCCTCACCTACCAGGATTATCTCGACATCAAGAAAGAAGCTACGCTGGTGAAGGACGTAGTGCCCATCATCAACCGCGGCGACCTGCGCGCGGTGAGCGACTTTGCCAATTCCAGCATGGCCGTCACCGGCAGCACTCCCACCTATGCCAACATTCGCTATCTACCTCTGGGAGAGGGGCGCTGGTTGAATGACGCCGATGAAGCACAGCGCCGCACGGTATGCGTGCTTGGCTGGCAGATGATGAAGAATCTGTTTCCCGGGCGGCCGGCTATCGGCAGCTTCATCACCATCAACGGAGTACGCTTTGAAGTTGTGGGGGTGCTCGGCAAGATCGGGCGTCAGGAAAACAACTTCAATAACATGCGCCTGTACATGCCCTTCAGCACCATGCGCATGTTTTTTCCGATGAAGACGGAGCACACCACCGATGACATTGGCGCCATGAACTTGCAGCCTGTCAGCCGGGAACAGCATGCATCCGCGATTGACCAGGTGCACAGGATCATCGCCCGCAATCACGGCTTCGATCCCAGCAACATCGAGGCTTTCGAAGGCTGGGACACGATCAAAAGCGCGGAGACAGTAGGGAAGATTTTTACTGCCATGGACGTTTTCCTGGGAGGCGTGGGCATGGTCACGTTGATGCTGGGCGCTATCGGCATTATCAACATCATGCTGGTCTCGGTGACCGAACGCACAAAGGAGATCGGGCTGATGAAGGCGCTCGGCGCCACCAACCGAAGCATCCTTTTGCAGTTTTTCCTGGAAGGGGCATTTCTCACAGCGTTGAGCGGGGGCCTGGGTGTGGGCGGGGCCGGCGGCCTGATGGCTTTGATGGGGAATTTCCAGTCGCCCAACTGGATCGATCCGCCGCACATCGTGCCGGCTTCAGCGGCCCTGGCTGTACTGTCACTTTCTGTCGCCGGGATTGTGGCCGGACTGTATCCAGCGCGGAAGGCCGCGTTACTTCCGCCGGTGGAAGCGTTGAGGAAGGAGTAGCCATGGTTCACGACCTGCTGGGACAAGCCTATGCCGCGCTGCGACACAACCGCCGCCGTGCGGCCCTGACCATGCTGGGCATGGCCTGGGGCATCGCCACGGTGGTGCTACTGCTGGCGTATGGTGCGGGTTTCGGGCGCGCCATCCACAACATCTTTGCCAACTTTGGCATTCAGATGATGGGCATTTTCCCCGGGCGAAGCTCCATGCAGGCGGGCGGCATGAAGGCCGGTGTCCAAACGCGTTTTACGCTGGACGACCTGCAGCACATCCAAGACGCAGTGCCTCTCGTCCGCCACATCTCGCCGGAAGCCAGTTTGGATGCGACCGTGCAGCGTGAAAACCGCTCCTACACGCTTCCCGTAAGCGGCTTTTACTCGCAGATCCAGTACATCCGCGCCATCGAGGTAGAGAGCGGAAGGTTTTTCACGCCGGAAGACGAAATCCAGCGCTCCCGGGTCGCCGTGATCGGCTCTGACGCCAAGACCAAACTTTTCTCCGGCACGCCGGCTGTAGGCGAGAGCATCCGCATCAAAGGCGTGAGCTTTGACGTGATCGGCGTACTTACGCCCAAGATGCAGGAGGGCGACGACGACATCAACAAGATCATTTACATTCCCTTCAGCGCTGCCGGCAATTTGAAAGATACCCAATACCTGGACGGGATCTGGGTCGGCTACGAAGGCACAGAGTACGAGAAGCTCGAAGATAACCTCCGCAGCGTGCTCGCCGGCGTGCACGGCTTTAACCCCAAAGACCAGCGGGCAGTGTTCATCTGGAACGCCATGAAGAACGTCAACAACTGGACGATCATCACCATGGCGCTGCAGGTTCTGCTGTCCTTCATCGGCACCCTGACGCTGGGTATCGGCGGCGTGGGACTCATGAACATCATGCTGGTATCGGTCACGCAACGCACCCGCGAGATCGGCGTGGAAAAAGCTTTGGGCGCGCGCCGCCGTGACATTCTGTTTCAGTTCCTGGCCGAGGCTTTGGCCATTACCTTTGCAGGAGGAATGCTGGGTATTCTTGCCGCGTACGCGATCTCGTTTGCTGTGGGATCGATTCCTCTCTATAGCGTGATCGCCAAGAACGCCGAAGCGGGTGATATCCATTTGTTGATTTCGCCTGTGAATCTTGTGGTCTCTACCGGGATTCTGGGGCTGGTGGGCATCGTGAGCGGCATGCTGCCAGCGATCAAAGCGTCCCGGCTCGATCCGATTGAGGCGCTGCGGTACGAATGAGCAAATAGCAACTAGCCGTTAGCAATTAGCCCAGCTAAAGCAGATCTCAAGCAATTTCGTTCAAGCAGGTTTGTCGTGGGGCGAGCTTTAGCCGTGCCAATTGCTAGTTGCTATTTGCCAATTGCTTTGCTTCCGGGAAGCCAATCTTCTTCAACATCGCAGCGAAGCGCGGATCGGACCGCAGCGGATCCATGGCAGGATCAGTCTTAATGAAGGTCAGGAAGAAGTCTCGGTTCTGGTATGCCTGATCGAGCCACTGAAACGCGCGGTCCTTGTCGCCCAGCGCCGCATACACTCCGGCGATCCACTGCCAATTCTGGGCGCCGTCGGGCGGCGGTTGCTCCTGGTATTTCAGAACCCGGCGAGCATCTTGGACTCGTCCCAGGACGGCATACAAGTGGGCTTCCCCAATACCTTCCTGGCCATTGAACTCTGCCCGGACCTTTTCCATCTCCGCCAAGGACTCCGGGTACATGCGCTTCTCCTCGTAGCATTTGGCGAGATGCACACGCGAAAAAACACGGTGCGGATCGGCGGCCAGGATCTGCTGCAATTCGGGAATCGCTTCATCGTAACGCCGCGCGTAGTAGAGCAAGCGGCCGATGTTGGACTGAATCACCAGGGAGAGCGGAGCCAATTCGTGCGCCAGCCGGACTTCGCGAATTGCTTCATCATGACGAGCCAGGTTGGAGAGGAGCTCTGCGTAGCGAAGGTGCGTAACTGCATTGCTGGCATCGAGCTGAATTGAAAGCTTGTATTCCTCCTCCGCACCCGCCCAGTCCAAATCGAAGTGATATTTCACATACGCCAGGGCGTTGTGGGCCTCGGCAAGGTTGTGGTCGAGTTCCAATGCTTTGAGCGCGGCTGCCTTGGCCTTGGGAAATCCCTCCAGGGGAGGCAAGGCGCTGTAGTTGACCAGCAGGCTGTAGGAATCGGCGAGCCCTGCGTAAGCAGGAGCGTACAGACGGTCGAGCGTAATGGCTTGCTGGAAGTACTCGAGCCCTTTGCGTAGAGCCTCCTGCCGTTGCTTGCCGAGCTCCTTGCGGCCGCGGAGGTAAGCATCATAGGCCTCGGGGACTACGGTGCTGTGCGCGGCCAGCAGCTCGCGCTCAGCCGGCGTCAGCGTCGCCCGCACCTGGTGAGCGATTTCCAGAGCTACCGTGTTTTGCACGTCGAGAACGTCCTTGAGATCGCGCTCATAACTCTCCGCCCACAAATGGCGGTCGTTGCGGGCGTCAATCAACTGCGCTGTAATGCGCACACGATTTCCGGAGCGTGCGACCGAACCTTCGATGATTGCATCCACCTTCAGCTCCTGGGCGATCTGCTGGACCGGTCCGCGCGCGTCGCGGTAACGCATGGCGGAGGTGCGCGAGGTGACACGCAGGGCGCTGATCTTTGCCAGATCAGTCGTGAGTTCGTCCGTCATGCCGTCAGCGAAGTATTCTTGCGCGGCATCGCCAGAGAGATTGGCCAGGGGCAAAACGGCAATGGAACGGATCGGAGCGGAGGCAGAGACCGTGCTCTGGCGCCAGCGTAGCCAGGCCCAAACCGCGGCCGCCACCACAGCAGAAAGTGCGAGAGATGCCACGAGCCCGCGCCCTATGCGTCTCGGACGTGCTACGGCTGCCGCCAGGCTCGGCTTGCCCTCTTCCGGCAGTCCGATAGCCTCGATCTCGCCAATGAAGCGATAGCCTTTGCCGACGACGGTTTCCAAACAATGCGGGTTAGCGGGGTCGTCGCCGAGGGCGGTGCGGATCTTGCGCACTGCGCTGTTGATGCCTCGGTCGACATCTACGAAGACATCTTTGCCCCATAGCTTGTCGATGATCTCTTCGCGAGTGACCAGTTCGCCACGCTTCTGGACAAAAAGGATCAGAAGGTCCATGGGCTGGCGCTCCAGCTTTACCCGCTTGCCGTCCACCGTGAGTTCGTAGCGGTCAAGATCAACGCGGAGCTTGCCGGGGTGGGCTTCCAATGCCATGGGGGAGCAAGTATAGCGCGGATTTAAGGCACGAGTTTATCTCTCACTAGTTCAGCAACTTAGGACAGATCACACAAAAGTCACACAAAAATCATGTGACCTCCATTGCCCACAGAAGGGCCTGCAGGAAACACTCGCGCTCTCACACGCGCCGGTTTGCCCGGCCCGTTCACAGGGAGGGGAGGAGAGTTAACGATGGCCCGGAATCGTCGAGGTTTGAGGGTGAGGCGAACCCTGTTTCTAGCCTTGTGGATGGTATTGTCAGCGGGCTGTGTATTCGCGCAGGTGACCCTTTCTGTCACTCAGCTGGCTTTTCCCGACACGATTCAGGGAACGACTTCCGCCCCGCAGTCCGTTTTGCTGACCAACACCGGGTCATCAGCTGTCTTGTTGTTCTCCAACTTCATTGGCCCCGGCTTTGCTGTGGCTCAATCGGATTGCCCAGTCGCAACCCCCGCCGGCGGAGGCCCAGCCTTAGCTGCAGGCTCGGCGTGCACCATCCAGGTGGTGTTCGCACCCTCTGTTACCGGCCCGCAGAGCTCTACGCTCAGCATCTCTGTGACCGACCAGGCCTTCAACCTCGTAAACCAACCTAGCGTCATGCTCAGCGGAAACGGAATCAAGAATCCATTCCCCAGCGCCGACCTGCAGGCCTTCTTCGAAAATGCTATCCCCAATCCCGTGCAAGAAGGTGGCACGGTGCTGGTCCAGGCACAGATGATCAACCAGGGGCCAGACCCGGCAACCAACGCCGTTCTCTCCCTGGCGATCCCCAGCGGATACACGCTGGTCTCCTGTTACAACGAGCCAACGCATGTGCCTTGTGATAATGGCGGCACATCGCCTTCCATCACTCTGGGATCGCTGCCCGCGTTCGGCGGCGTCACGATGAACGCGGTGGTCAAGGTGCCCATCAGCGTTCCGACACAACCGGCCGCAACCGGTGGCACGGGGCTGACGCCGATGGCTTACACGGTCTCAGTTACATCGGCAACCGGCGACCCAGTGGCGAGCAATAACACGGTCAGCGGATCGATTCCGATCATTCCGCCGTCAGGGATCAGCCTTTCCGCCACCGCCCTCGATTTCGGCTTGCTGATTGAGCGCTACCCTTCCTCCTCGAAGCAGATCACCATCACCAGTGTTGGGCCCGGCCCTCTTTTCATCGGTTTGTTGGGGAGCGGCATCTCGATCCAGGGAACGCAATATGAGTTCACAGAGATTGACGATTGTCCGAAAAACGGCCTTGCGCTGGCTGTGGGCAGTTCGTGCACCATCTCGGTCACTGTCAATCCCCAGGACGAAGGACTGCGGTCGGCAACGCTACGAATCGACGATTCTGCGCCGGGTTCGCCACACCAGGTTTCTCTCAGCGCCACGGGCCATCCCCTCTGGGTGGGACCGTCGTCACTGTCTCTTCCACTCCAGGTTGTGAACACCACAGCCACTGGATTTGTCGGACTGTCGAACAACGGAAACAGGCCGGTGAGACTTAAGGGAGCCACGGTCACCGGAGACTTCTCCTTGGCTACCGACGGCTGCGCTGATTTCGGCGACGTCATTCCGCCAGGAGGTGGGTGCTACGTCTCCGTAAGCCTCACCCCAACGACTCCCGGCCCGCATACCGGCGCGCTGACCATCGTCGACGACGACAACGTCACCAGCCCGCAGGTGATCGCGCTGAGCGGGACAGCGTCGGCCGTGGTCGTCTCAGCCACGTCTCTCAGCTATCCCATCCAAACCGTGGGTGTCGCAAGCTCCCAGAAGGTAACGCTGACCAACGTCTATAGCGCGCCGCTAGCGCTTAGCGGGATCAACGCATCAGACGACTTCAGCCAAACCAATGACTGCGGCCGGTCGCTTGCGCCCAACTCCTCTTGCACCATCACCGTTACATTTTCTCCTACAGACCTGGGACCAAGGGGAGGGACCCTCGTCCTCAATGAAAAGGACCCATCCAGTCCGCAGTCGGTAACGCTCTCCGGCTTCGGCGTGGCCCCGATCAAGCATATTTACGTGCATTACGACTACATGGTCCTGCCTGACCAGGGCACCGCGTGCACACCTCGCAATGCATTCCCGGGGGACTTCTTCAGCCCGGATTGTAGTCAATCCCAAAGCTGCATTAACAACGTGTGCCGCGGCCACAGCCACGAGCCTGACCGGCGCGCCATTGACGCCATTGTTGAGGCTTTCCGGCTGCACGGATCTGAGTTGCATATCGATCCTCACCACACCGCCATCCCCGAGCAAACCACCATCGAGTTCGGGCCGCGCGGTGTTGAGTGCCCCAATGCCATCGACCCTGTCAATTTTTACGATCTGCGCGACCAGTACTACCAGCCCGCCCACAAGTTTGAGCACTACGCCATCTTTGGCCATTTCGCCCAGGACACCGAGGAGTATGTCTGCCCTTTCATAACAGGCGTCGCGGAACTACCACCTTTTGAAATCGGCCAGAACTTCGTCGTGGCTCTGGGCGGTTCTCTTGTGAACCTGAGCTTTATTTCGGATACGGTCTTGCGCTGGCAGGCCGGTACGTTCATGCACGAACTGGGACACAACCTGGGGTTGAATCACGGTGGCGGTCTCTTCGACACCGGTGACCGCACCAATTACAAACCGAACTATATCAGCGTCATGAACTACTACGATCAGCCCGGCATCCTGCAGGCGGATGCGGTGGGATCGGAGCAATTCAAGAGCTGTTCTCGCGACCAAGACTGCGGCCCAGCGGCGCTATGCACACAAGGGTCCACACACAAAATCTGCACGCGCTATGACTACTCGGACCAACTGCTGCCGACCGGAGGGCCGACGCCCGGAGTGCTCGACGAGCGCGGGCAGCTGAGCGAGCCCGCCGGATTGGGCTCCGGCCGGCCTGACTTGTTCATTTACAGCGACGGAAATTGTTTTCAGCAAATTGCGCCCAGCGATGGACCAGTGGACTGGGACGGAGACGGCAACACGACCGGAACAGGCTTGACTGTCGATGTGCTCTACTTCTGGTGGAGTTCCATTTCTTTCCTTCCCACTTGCCCTTCGGGAATCTACATTCCGGTGCGGGGCCACAATGACTGGGCTGCTCTAGCCGCGATCCAAGAAAGTGGCCACCATCGTCATTCGTGGAATTCAACCCCGGATTCTCAGCACCCGCATGAGCTGACGTTCGAAGAAGCCGAGGCCAGGCACATCGTTCTGCCTCCGCGACCGGTCAGTGTTCAGGCCCAGTTGCCTTGCTCATCTTCTCCTTCAAATGGAACCACGGCATCTTCTATCACCCTGCAGTTACTTGGGACCGACGAACTGGATGTGTCCCAGATCAACGTCGACAGCCTGAAGCTCCACGGAGTATCGCCGGAGAAAGTGAGCATGGCCGATGTGAACGGTGATGGCCGGCTCGATCTGGTCCTCACCTTCCTGGCATCCGTCGTGAAGCAGAAGCTCCACCCGAACGCCAAACGCATGATTTTGACCGGCTTCATGAAGAACAGCCAAGCCTTCTGGGGCCACCCAGCAATGAGCTGCCAATAGCGAGAGGGAAAATACCTATGCGAACACAGCGACGAATCAAAACGGCAATTCTAGGGAACCCATTCCTCGGCTTCTGGATGTTGTTAGCGTCTTGCTATCTATCCGCACAAGTTGAAGGAAGCGCCCAAGTGACGCCTCTGAGCGGAAGTGGTGCGGCTGCGGTGGTCTCAACACCATCTCTTGAATTTCCCATCCAGATGGTCGGCGTCCCGAGCTCCCAGATCGTCACCCTGACGAACGTCGATGTCACGCCCTTGGCAGTCGGGGAGATCAGTGTCTCGGGCGACTTCAGCCAGAAGAATGACTGCGGCCGATGGCTCGCACCCAATTCGTCTTGCAACATCACCGTCACGTTCTCCCCGACCGACTTGGGTCCGAGAGAGGGGACCTTGGTGGTGAACGAAAAAGATTCTTCCAGCCCGCAGTCGGTCGCGGTCTCCGGGTACGGCATAGCTCCCATGAAACATATTTATGTGCACTACGACTACATGGTCATGCCCGATCAGGGCACTGCGTGCACGCCTGAAAATTTATATCCGGGAGACACCTTCAGCGCAGACTGCGCGCAGTTCCAGAGGTGTATTGATAACGTGTGCCGCGGCCATAGCCACGCGCCCGACCCGCGCGCCATCGAGACGATTGTCGAAGCTTTCCGGCAGCACGGATCTGAGCTGCACATTGATCCCCATCACACCGCCATCCCTGAACAGTCCCCTTTCATCCAGTTTGGGCCGCCCTTCGACTGCCAGAACGGAAGCGCTCCCGTCAACTTTTACGATCTGCGCAAACAGTACTATCAGCCCAGCCACAAGTTTGAACACTACGCCATCTTCGGCCACACCGCCCAAAACACATTCGATGAATCGGGAAGCGCTTGCGCGGTCCTAACCGGAGTGGCTGAGCTGCCGCCGTCGGGTGGCAGCCAGAACTTCCTTGTGGCCGTGGGGCTCATGCGGGACAGGGGAGTCTCGGCGGACAGTTTAGTCCGCTGGGAAGCCGGCACGTTCATGCATGAGCTCGGACACAACCTGGGATTGAATCATGGCGGTGGCTTATTTGACCAGGCTGACGTAATGAATTTCAAACCCAACTTTATTAGCGTCATGAACTACAACCACCAGACGGGCATCATCCAGACGGATGCTCTGGGATCGGAACAAAAGAAAAGCTGTTCGCTTGACAAGGACTGCGGCCCGGCAGCTCTGTGCGCTCCTGCCTACAGTGATGGAAGTTGCCCACCGGGTTTGTGCACACGAGACACTTCCAAATTCTGCACGCGGTACGACTACTCAGACCAGCTCCTGCCCGCGGGTGGGCCAACGCCCGGCGTCCTCGACGAAAACGGGCAACTGAGCGAGCCCGCCGGCTTGGGCTCAGGACGGCCCGACTTGTTCCGGTACACCGACGGAACTTGTGCGACACGTTATGCGCCGAGCGACGGACCTGTGGATTGGGACGGAAACGGTGATACGAACGGAACAGCCTTGAGCGTCGATTTGATCTTCCTCTGGTGGGCGGGGCTTGGGGTCGCAGCCGACTGCCCCACGGGGATCTACATTCCGGTTCAGGGTCACAATGACTGGTCAGATCTGATCGCCCTCCAGGAGCGGCATCACGGAGAGCACTCCTGGAAGTCCCAAGCCAATCATGAACGACAGCACGAGCTGACGGTTGAAGAAGCCGAGGCCAGGCACATTCTCCTGCCGCCGCGGTCGGTCACGGTCGTGTCTCCGTCTGCCTGTTCGTCTTCGTCTTTAACTGGATCCGCGCCATCGTTCATCACCCTGCATCTGCTCGGAACCGACGATCTGGATGTGTCGCAGATCAACGTCGACAGCCTCAAGCTCCACGGAGCATCGCCGGAGAAAGTGAGCGTGGCGGATGTGAACGGTGATGGCCGGCCCGATCTTGTGCTCATTTTCCCCGCATCAGCGGTGAAGCAGAAGCTCCACCCCAACGCTAAACGTATGACTTTGACCGGCTCCCTGAAGAACAGCCAGGCCTTCTGGGGCCACGCAGCAACAGTCTGCCAATAGCGAGGTCTCACGATGCCACTTATGACATACAGAAGATCGTTAGCTTCGTTCGCTGCCCTGCTCTTCGCGATAGCGTTCGCATGGGCGCAGGCCACGGCGCAGAGCAACGTGGCGGATCTCGCCATCAGTGCGTTAGCCACCACCCCGGACCTGCCCGGCGCCAGCTTTACGTACCATGTCTTTGTCTCCAACTTGGGGCCGAATGGCTCACAGGGACCAGCGGTTATAACCGGCACGCTGCCCGCAGGGGTCACGCCGACCCATTGTGTCGCGGGATGGGGTGGACCGTTCGAGAACATTCCAGGAACTTGCGTCATCGTTGGACAGTCAGTCACCGGGACCGTCCCCCAGAGTCTCGGTCTCGCGACTTCCGCCCAGCAATACTTTCTGGACCTTGACGCCACGCTGACACCATCGGTGCCCAACGGCGGGGCGGTCTACAGCGCAACCTTCTCCGTCAGCGGGCCCAGCACCGATCCCAATCCGGCGAATAACTCCACCACGACGATCATCACCACGCCCGCACCGCTCTCCATTACAGTCAGCCCGCAGCAACTGTCCTTCGGGGTTGTCGCCCTGAACCATAACAGCTCGAGCCTCACCCTCTCGGTTGCCAACACAGGCAAGAGCGCTTTCTTTTACCATACGCCGGTCCTGACTGGGGATTTTGTCGCAATCAATGACTCGTGCACGGGCTTTCCGCGGCCCGGTGTCACCACGGAAGTGTTGGTTACACCCGGCCTCACGTGCGCGGCAACTGTGGCCTTCGTGCCCGCCAGCCTGGGGCCTGCGAGCGGCACGATCACCTTCAGCGAGACGGATTGGGTGGGCCAATCGGCGCAGCAGGTCCTGCAGTTGAGCGGCGTTGGTTCAACCATTGCGCTCCAGCCATCGAACTTCACCTTTCCCCAACCTCAGGCGGACGGAACGTCTTCCTCCGTCCGAATCACCTTGATCAACGTGGCAAGCACGCCAATCCCGATTGGTGAGATCCAGACCAGCTCCAACTTTTCCCAGACGAACGATTGCGCGAGCGTGGCCCAGCCACAGAGTATGTGCAACATCTCCGTCAGCTTCACGCCAACGGTAGTCGGGGCCGTTTCGGGTACGCTGACTGTGCCGGCGCAAGCTCCAGGTAGCCCGCTTGTGGCTACCCTGCAAGGCACGGGGTCGGCGGTGAAATTGACCCCGTCTCCGAACCAGAGCCCCACGTTTGATTTTGGTACGCAGGACCTCGGCACTCCCTCAGATCCATTCCAGGTCATGCTGACCAACGTTTCCACCCAGCCGATGACGCTCAACAGCATCTCGGCAACTGGAAGCGGCTTCCACGAAAAGGACGATTGCCTGCGCCGTCTCAATGCCGGCGAGTCGTGCACCATCTCCGCCACTTTCGATCCAAAATTTGACGGGCCGGAGGTGGGATCGCTGGTCATCGACCCCAAAGACCCGATTGGACCACAAGCCTTTGCGCTGAGCGGGACCGGCTTGGGGATCCTTCATAACGTTGTTCTATTGCATTACGACTACCTGGTTGCAGACAACCACACCCACGATCCCGAGGTAGTGGCTCCGGGAGCCATTCACGAAGTTGTGAAAGCCTTTGCCAGGCATGGAATCACTTTAATCATCGATCCCCACCACACGGCGATTCCGGAATCCGCGCTGCCTCCTGGTGATTTCCCGACCGTCGTGTTGGGAACAGGAAACTGCGGCGGCGCGCCGGGTTTCGTTAATTTCTATGACCTGAAGGCCGCCTACTACCACGCCAAGCGGCAGAAAACTCACTACGTAATCTTCAGCCACTACATTGCTACTTCCGAAGGCGGCGAGTCATGCAGCCCCGGCGCTTTTTCCGGCTTTGCCGAACTTCCTGGACAGAACTTTGTGGTTGCCATGGCACAGCTTACGTTCGCGGGCGCACCCGCTTCCTTCCAGAAATTCATCGTGGCCTCTGACGTCATGCATGAGCTTGGTCACAACCTGGGACTGCATCACGGAGGAGGTTTTGGAGTCTTCGGAGACGACACGAATTTCAAGCCCAACTACCTCAGCGTGATGAACTATATCTACATTTTCGGCGGGATCCTGCAAGCTGATGCTGTGAGTTCCTCGCACTTGCGAAGCTGCAGCCGCGACAGTGATTGTGGCGGCGACGGCGGGCTATGTGTCGACATGGGACTCCCGGGCTCGCCTTCCAACGCGTGTTTCCGCCTTGATTATTCGAGACAACTGCTCCCCACGGGCGGCAATACTCCCGGAGCTTTGAACGAAGCCGACTTGAACGAAGTAGCCGGGCTTGGCTCGGGGACGCCGGACCTGTTCTATTTCACAGACGGGCGATGCAACTCCCAGGTGGCCCCCAGTACTGGTCCCGTTGACTGGGACGGCGACGGTAGCCCAACGAACGAGCACGCGGCAGCCCATGTGAGCACGGATGGGGCCTGCCCATCAAACTTCTTCACCACACTGCCCGGTTTCAACGATTGGGAGGCCTTGAACGGCAATTTAGACGCCACTGAGACCGAGAACGAGGCCAACAGCGCGGCCCCGCGGCCAGTTGCCGTAGAGATGGATTTGGATACGATCCGGCAAAAGCATCTGCTGTATCCGCCACGGCCCGCAGAGATCGTGGCTCGTCCCGGATGCGACTTGCCGTCTGCGCCCGTCGCGCCGGGTCAACCGGGGACACTGACCATCACGATTCCGGGAACGGGCTCGCTCGACGTACGCGAAGTAGACCTCTCCAGCCTCACTCTGCACGGATTGAACCCGCTGAGCGCGACGATCGTCGACGCCACTGGCGACGGCCGTCCTGATCTTGTCTTGACGTTTGACACCGCGCAGCTTCATCTCAGCTCGCAACAGAAGGAAGTCCATCTCAGCGGTTGGCTGAAGAACAGCCAGAGATTTGTGGCCAATGCTTCCGTGACGATCGTGAATGACATGAGCACGCAACCAGATGCGTGCCGCAGGTAAACCTCGGAGACGAACAAAAATGACTGGCAACAGAGCGATTCTTCTGATGGCTGTGATGTGCATGGTGGTCGTGGCGATCCTTCCCGCATCTGCGCAAAGCAACGTCTCGGACCTTTCCATTAGTGCGACGATCAGTCCGAATCCGGCGCTGCCAGGATCGACGGTCAGTTATTTCGTCAATGTCCAAAACCTCGGGCCCAATGTCGGGCTTGACCCAGGAGTGATTACGGGCACGCTTCCCGCGGGCGTGACGGCGTCAAGTTGCTTCGCAAGGTTGTATGGCGCGTTCCGGATCGTTGACGGCACTTGCGTGGTTGCTGGACAGTCAATCACCGCGAGTATCCCCGCAACGATCTTCCCTTATGCGACTTCCGCAGAGCAATACCTTTTGTTCTTTGACGCTGTCCTGACGCCCTCGGCGCCCAACGGCGGCGCCGTTTACAGCTCAACTTTTTCCGTCAGCGGAGCCAGCCACGATCCTAACCTCGCGAACAACTCCATCACCGCGGTATTCACCACGCCCGCGCCGCTTTCCGTCACCGTCAATCCCAAGCAAGTGTCGTTCGGGTATGTTGCGCTGAATCAGGACAGCTCGAGTCTGACCATCTCGGTTACTAACTCGGGCAAGAGTGGTTTCGTGTACACGCCCACCCTCACCGGGGACTTTTTCGAAAGCGACAACTCATGCGCTGGCTCGCATCTGCGGGGTGTCACCATCTCGGCGTTCGTCGCTCCGGGAGCCACATGTGTGTCTACGTTGATTTTTCAGCCCACCGGCCTGGGCCCGGCGCATGGAACGATTACGCTCAACGAGAACGATTCGGTAGGGCAGTCCGCACAGCAAGTCGTGCAGTTGAGCGGCATCGGCTCCAACATCGCCTTTCAGCCTCAGCGCTTCATCTTCGAGCAACCTCAGATCGACGGAACCACGTCCTCATCGGTTGGGTTGTCGCTCATCAATGTTGGGAGCATACCGGTCCCGATCGGTGAGATCCAGACCAGTACCAGTTTTTCCCAGACCAACGATTGCGGCAGCGTGGTCCAGCCGCAAAGTTCTTGCGAGATATTTGTCAGCTTCAGTCCTACCGTTGCCGGCCAGATAACGGGCACGCTGACCGTTCCGGCGCAAGGGCTGAGCAGCCCTCTGGCCGCTGCTTTGCAAGGCACAGGATCAGCTGTCGAACTCACGCCATCGCCGTTACGACCGCTCGACCTCGGCTCTGCGGACTTAGGCACGGATAGTGATCCTTCTCCGGTCACGCTTACCAACGTTTCTACACAGCCGCTGCGGCTAAACGGCGTGTCCGCGAGCGGAGCCGGCTTCCGCGAGAAAGACGATTGCCCGCGCCGTCTCCATCCCGGAGAGTCGTGCACCATCTACCCATTCTTCAGGGCGACCATTGACGAAGGGCCGGCAAAGGGATCGCTGATCGTCGATGCCCAGGATCCCGCTGGCCCGCAAACGTTTCAACTGACTGCAACCGGCATCGGGATAAGGCATAACGTCGTTTTACTGCACTACGACTACATGGTCGCCGCCGATCATACTCACGATCCCGAGGTGGTGGCGCCGGGCGCGATTCAGGCGGTGGTGGATGCGTTCGCCAGGCATGGCATCAGGGTGATCGTCGATCCCCGGCACACGGCCATTCCCGAGACCGACGTTACGGTATTCGGGCCTGCCGATTGCAGTAAATTCTTCGGCTTTCACTCTGTCAACTTCTACGACCTGAAGGCACAATACTTCCACTCCACTAATCCACGAGTGCACTACTCGATCTTTGCGCACTTTATCGCGCAGGGAACTTCCGGTTTTGGCGATCCATGCGACCCGTTCGCGTTTAGCGGCTTGTCTGAACTGCCGGGACAAAACTTCGTCAACTCTGAAATCGCCGGATTCCTCCTGCCGGAGGGCGCATTTACGCCTTCGATGGCTCGTATGGCACTCGCGAGTTCATATATGCACGAGCTCGGACATAACCTCGGCCTTCACCACGGGGGAGGCATTGGCCCTCTTGGTACCAACTTCGACGATTTCCAGCGGAATTTCAAACCCAACTACATCAGCGTCATGAATTACAACTATCTCGGCACCGGCATCCCTGTTGCTGATGCCGTAGGTTCCACCAATCTCAAGTCGTGCTCCCTTGACCAGGATTGCGGTGACGGCGCTCTTTGCACCGATACCGCTTTGGGTGCGCCCTTTCCCGCGAAAGCTTGCTTCCGTCTGGATTATTCGCGCCAGCTCTTGCCAGCCGCCGGTAACACGCCCGGCGCGCTGGATGAGAACGGCAACTTGGATGAGACAGCAGGTCTTGGATCGGGGAACTCTGACATTACATTCTTTACCGACGCTGCGTGTAATGGCCAGATCGTTCCCAGCAACGGCCCCCTCGACTTTGACGGTGACGGCAGCGCGACCAATACCCATGCCACAGCCGACCTGATTCCATCCTGGTGGCTGGTTATCCAACAAAGCGTTGGTTTTTGCCACACCGGTATCTACAGCAAGTTGGGTGGTTTCGACGACTGGGCGGCACTCACCGGCAAGATAGATGACATTGAAACGCAGAACTCCCTCGATATGTCGGCGCAGCGCGACCACGCGCAAGAAGTAGATATTCCGACTCTGAAAGACAAACACGTGCTCTACCCGCTGCGTCAGGTCGCGATCGCGATTCATCCCGGCTGCGGCTTACCCAGCGCCCCGATTGCCCCCGGACAACCAGGCAGTGTGACCGTCGCGGTACTGGGCAGCGCTTCCCTGGATGTCACGCAGATCGATCCCCAGAGCCTGCGCCTGCACGGAGTGGTGCCGATGAACACCTCCATCGCCGACGTCAACGGTGATGGCCTACCCGACCTGGTGGCGACTTTTGATCTGAGCCAGATTCACCTGTCGCCTCAAGCAACGACGGTTCGCCTCAGCGGATGGTTTACAAGCAGCCAAAGATTCTTCGCTTCCGCGCCCATCACGATCGTAACCGACATGAACGCACAGCCTGCGGCGTGCCGAAACTGAAACCACGCTCGCCGAAAGGAGTCACAAAATGCGAATCCTGACTCGAAAGAACACTGCAATCGCGATGCTTGGTTTCGCCTTGATGCAACTGTCGTACGCCGTAGCGGCCGAAAAGCTATCGATTTCGCCCATCAACGCCAGCCAACTTAGCCGTTCCAGCTTGCAATTCACAGCGCTGCTGAACGGGCAGGACGTGAGGGATCGTGTGCAATGGGCCTCCTCGAGTACGGACGTCGCCGTCATCAACTCTCGCGGCGTTGCCAGGCTGCTCAGCCCGGGCACAACCATCATCACCGCTCGGTTGGGCGAGGGTGTGCAGCGGGCATCGACGACGTTGAGGGTCACCACTGCAGCGAATCCGGTCTTCATCGTGCAACCGATGGACACTAGCGTGAGCACGGTGATCGATCCTAGCGGCGGCGTGCAGGTGAAACTGCTCGACAACCTTGGCGGGCCTCTCCCTGGCCAGTCGATCACTCTAAGCATCGGGACGAATCCGCCAACGCTGGCGACGCCATCTTACGGAAGCGGAACGCTCAGCGGCACGCTTACGCAAACCACCAACGCCTCCGGTGTCGCAACCTTTGCCGACCTGAAGATCGACTGGCTGGGGAATGGCTACATCTTGCTCGCGAGGGCGAACCCGATCAGCGGACCGGTATCGGGAACCTCTGCACCGTTCAACGAATTGCGTGTGGGCGATGCTTGTCTGGGGCCGGACCAACCAGCATGCTCCTCCGGGTGTGCCGATGCCGATCTCGATGGGTTGAACGATGCCTGGGAGATCGCCGGCGGTGTGGACCTCAATGGCGATGGCAACATCACCGATCCTGTGCACGACGTTCTCTTGCCAGGCGCTGATCCCAAAGTGCCTGACATCTATCTGAAGTACGACTACATGGTGGCGACTACCACCTCGTCTCTTGGAGTTCCACCACACAGCCATCAGCCGCCTGACAGAGCTTGGGACCAGATGAAGGCGATGTTCGCGGCACACGGAATCGTTCTTCATGTGCTGGCGCCATCAGGAGGCGTCCCCGAGCACCAGGTCACCACGCTCGACCCAAACGCGCAGCCAGCGTGCGCGGGAACAGACTTCGTCACGATGCAGCAATTGCGCGCGCAGTATTTCGGCAACTTGCGGCCGGCGTATCACTACATGGTGTTCGCGCATGACTCCAGTACGCCGGCCGATGGGACATTGGTCCACAATTGTCCAACTGATCCGCTGTGCGGCGGCGTCACGCTGGCAACCGGGACGGGCGTGGCTGACGTGCTGGGAGATGACGCCATCATTTCCTTCGGGCACAACGTCGACAGCAACGCGCAAATCGGGATCGAATTGTGGACTGGCACCATGATGCACGAGTTAGGACATAACTTCGGTCTGGTCCACGGCAGCCTGGCTGATCCCGGTGATGCGACTCAGAAATGCATGATCAACAAGCCGAATTACATCAGCGTGATGAACTACACGTACCAGCTTGGCGGCATCATTCCGAACGGCATCCCGGGCGCTCCAATTACCGGGATCTCCTGTAGCACGGATGCTGACTGCGGTCCTCCGAAGATCACAAGCGGCCGCTGTTCGACCATGAATGCGTGTTTTTGCACCGACGACGGCGGTCCAGGAAATAATTTCTGCTACCGACCCGACTACGCTGAAGACAATCTGCTGAACTTGAACGAAACTACCTTGGACGAAAATGTTGGGGTGGGCGGCCCTCCCCGGCTCGATGACATCGTTTTCTACTGGAATGCGGGGAGCACACTTTTCGGCCCGAGCAACGGCAGCCCCATTGACTGGAACAACGACGGGTTCATCAACAACCTGACCGGCTGTATCCCCGCGGGCTTCCCACCTTCCTTCGTTCTTCCTTTCTGCCCCGATGTCGACGATAACGCCACCGATACGGACCGTATGGACACGACCGCCGACTGGACGCAGGTCAACGGCCGTTTCGTAAACCTCAACTTTCAATTCCAATGCACCGCGGGATACTTGAACGATGTGGCTGGTGCGCCAACGCCCCAACCGGCACCGCTCTCCGTTGTGTTGTCACCGTCTCTATCCAACAAGCCCAGCGAGTTGAGCTTTGACTGGGCACGACAACATCACCAGCTGCATCCGCCGCGGCCTGTTGTGATCAGCATTAGCCCGGGCTGCTCCTCTGAGGCCAAGCCGATCGCTGCCGGCCAAGCTGCAACCGTGCGTGTGGCCGTCCTGGGCACGGACAATTTTGATGTCAGCCTAGTTGATACTGAAAGTCTGAACTTCCACGGTGCCAAGCCGCTCAACATTTCGGTTGAGGACGTGAATGGGGATGGCAAGGCCGACCTGGTCGCCGTCTTCGATGCCTCGCTCGTTAAGGTGCACGCCCGGGCGTCGGTCGCCCGTCTGACAGGCTGGCTGAAGAACAGCCAGGCATTTTATGGCGAAGACAGAATCCGCGTCGTGCCCAACCTGAGCTTGGAAGAGGTTGGATGCCGATGAAATACAGAAAGTTCAAGTGCTAAAGCCAAAAGCCAAAAGCCAAAAGCTAGAAGCTATCCTTCCCGCAAAGCTCGCGCGTCACAACCCGTTGGTCTTGCGCTCGCGCGTGTAAGGCGTATCCAGGTATTTGCGGGCTTCATCGATCGCGCCCTGGGTGTTGTCACCGGTCTGAATGGCCTGTCGATACTCATTGACGGCGCGGGACCGCTGGCCGGTTATGTCGAAGATCTTTCCGAGTCCGATGTGACTCCAGACCTCTGTCCAGCGTGGCTCCTGGTCGCCATTGAGGGCCTCTCGGTATTCGTTGGCCGCCGACTGGTAATTGCGTTGGAGGTAAAAGACCTCAGCGATGCGATAGTGCGCGAGGGAACTGTTCTTGTTGACTCCCAGGGCCTTGTTGAACTCGGCTAGTGCCTCCACCAAGTTGCCCTCCTGGGTCAGCTCCTGGCCGCGGCGGATGGCGACACGCACTTTCAGATCCGGCGCGTTCTTCATTACCCAGTTGTTGGGGTCCAGCACCAAACGGCGTGGTTTGCCGAAGGTCTCAATGGCAAAAGGCGACTCCGTACCCACGACTTCGATGCGTTTCATCTCCGACTGGCCATCGGTGTCAACTCTCAGTTCAACCGGCATGCGGAACAGGTCAAGGTCCTGGGAGACCTGTCCCACAACGCGGAAGCCTTTCTTGACGCGAAAGACAGTGTATTTCATCTTGAATTCGGGAGCACCCGTCCCATCCACCCACTGCGAGAAGAACGCGGTGAGCTTGTCGCCGTAGTTCTTTTCCGCGATGGCCTGCAAATCGGCTACGGAAGCCGACTTCCCGGTGAACTGGGCCATGAATTGCCTCATCGTCTTGTCATAGGCCTCATCGCCGATCACCCAGCGCAGCATATGGAAGATCATGCCCCCTTTGTCGGTGACCAGGGCCTGAAACTCGGGGGAATAGACGTCCATCTTGCTGACGCTCGACAAGGGTGTGGTGTCATACGCCAGGGCCCCGACGGTCATGTCTCGGGTGGCTTCCTCAAAGGCTTGCTGGCCGGAAACGCTTTGCACAAACCGCATTTCCGAAGCGCGAGCTCCGCCTTCAATGAGCCACCAATCGTCTTTACTGGCCGGACTGACAATCCCGCCCCACCATTGGTGGGCCACGGTGTTCGCGAGCAGGCGATAGTTTGGTTTCTCGGTGATGTCGCGCGCGGCGAGAGCTACGATCTCAGGCGCCCAGGCCGAGGGTACCGTATCGTCGGGCAACTGCACCACCTTCAGCAGTGGGGAAGGCGCAGGCCCATAGAGGCTGGAGAAATACTCCATCTGTTTTAGAGCAAAATCCGCGTAGGCCGCGGCGTACTGCTTCTTGTCGGGCAGAACGTACACGTGCACGCCGCCGCTGCTGAAAACGTTGTCCGAGAACGGACCGGCGATGATAGTCCCGGGGAAACTCGGTTTCTGCCAATTGAAGGAAGTCAGGGTCTTCCCGGCCCCGGCCGGCTTGGGCGAAGCCGCGCTTCCGCTGCCTACCACCACCGTGCCCTCGGGTGCGGTGATGTTGATTGCCGCTGTAAAGCGGTCAATCCCGTAGTTGGTGACCGGGAACCAACGGCCGGCATACAGCAAAAAGGTGATGTCCTCGCCTATGTACGCCAGCTTCAACCCTTCCACCGGGCTGTCATCGGCGCTGGCCAGGGCGCCTTCATATTCAAACGTCAGAGTCGTAGTGGCGCCCTTGGTGAGTCCGGCCGGGAAGTTCACGCGCAGGCCGTTCTCGGCGCTGACACGCTCGGCGCTCAGAGACTTGCCGTTGGCGTCCAGGACGCGGGTCGCGCGCAGCGCGTTATGGAGTTCGAAGGTCGCAAAGTTAGTTTCTTCTAGGGCGGTAATCTTAACCTTGGCACGGGCGATCAGACGGTGGGTCTTGGGCACGATCTCCGCATCAATTACGTAGTCCTCGGCCTTGACGCGCGACCGCTCCGCTGCCAGGGCGGGCGTCAACAGGGTCAAAATTAGGCCCAAAGATAGGCAGGCACGTCGCAAGGACCGTCGTGCAATTTGCATGAAGACTCTCCAGATTGACAATAAGGGGCTTAGATGTAAATTGTCCCAAAAAAGCTGCTTTTGCACCACTGTAGAACCGGGCGCGCGGCTGCTCAGAAGGGAGGTTAAGGAGAAAAAGCGAGGTTGACGCGTGAAACCGAAAATGCCTGTTCTCTACGGCCGTTTCACAGCAGAGTTCGTGCTTCGTCGCTCGCGTCGCATACCGATCAAAGCGAATATACGACGAATCTCGGAGTCAAAAACCAGTCTTTCGTAACAAACTTCCGCGACCTTTCACTATACACTGAGCAACACCCCCCAAAACAACTAAGAGAGCCCTTTTAGGAGAATCGATGAATACTTCTGTGAGAAGTGTGTCCCACTGGCTTGCCTGCGTAGCGTTGGCGGTAACAGGGGCCTTGGCATGTGCACAACAACAGCCGGGCCAGGAGAAGGAGTCCAATTCAAGCACCACCGTCCTGCTGGCGTCCGCGACCGCGCCAATGACGACCACTACGGCGTCGCCGGCACCGGCGCCACCGCCATCGGCGTCCGGACTCAGCTGGACTGGGCCGTACGTTGGCGTCACCTTCGGCTATGCCTTAGCCACGGCAGACACGTTCGTCAACCCGCTGCCTACGGCTGCCCAGTTCATTAACCTGGCGCCGCAGACTCTAAGACAGAGCCCGAGCGGGCTTCTCGGTGGCGCCGAGTTGGGCTACAACTGGCAAAGAGGTCATTTCGTCCTTGGGCCCGAAGCTGACATTTCGGCTGCAGGAATTGATGGCACGAAGGAGGTTGCTCCTATTACTCAGAACAATGGAACACCCTTCCCGGGCGTAGGGAACCACATCATCGTGAACCAGAGGACGGATGCGCTCTCCACGGTGCGCGGGCGGCTCGGCTTTGCCCTGGGCTCGCGCGTGCTGGTCTATGGCACCGGCGGCCTGGCGATCGGTCATGTGGGCTACACAGCCAACACGGACTTTCGCCTGGCTGGGAATGAGCAATACATTGCCGCCTTCAGCAAGACTAAGACCGGCTGGACCGGCGGCGGCGGCTTTGAATTTGCGATCGGCAAAGGGCTTACTGCGCGAGCCGAGTATTTGCACTACAACCTCGGCAGTCAGTCGTTTACCGCCAACCCGTCCATTCCGTTCCCGCCTCCACCATTCCCGCAATTCCAGGTTGCCTATACATGGAATGATGCGACGGCGAACGTAGCTCGCTTCGGTTTTGGGTTCAAGTTCTAGTTCTGGGGCCGCGAACGTAAGTTCCAATCGTCAGCCTGGCAGTGGGTGATATCCCGCACCAGGCTGTCTTTTTGGAAGCGCAGCCGCGGTCCGTTCAGCGTCGCGGCAGCAACCTGAGAATCTCCCCTGCAGCCCGCACGGCCGGCACTTCAGGGTCACCGCTGTCACGAAGTTTCTCGCGAACTTCCTTGAGGTCAGCAAGCATCCGTGTCCGCGGAGCGTCGTCCGGGATGATGGCCTGCAACTCGCGCACGATGTTGCTCGCGGTGAAATCCTTCTGGATCAGTTCCGGGACAGCATGGCGCTCCTTGCCCTGGATCAGGTTGGGCATGGCGAAGGTGTTGAGGTTGACCAAGCGGCGTCCCAGGAGCCATGTTAGCGGCGCCACGCGGTACACGACCACGAACGGCGTTCCGGCGAGCGCGGCTTCCACCGTGGCTGTGCCGCTTGCGACCACGGCGGCGCGAGCATGCTTCAACGTCACGCGCGAATCTCCGGTGAGCCGGACCGGCACGCTTTCTTCGGGGCCGCTAAGCTGGGCGCCCATCCACTCCTGGCTGAGAGTTGAAGCCACGGGAAGAACGAACTCGTAGTCACCGTCCCCTTCCAGAAGGCGCGCAGCCGACAGCATCTCCGGCAGGTTCAATAGCACTTCCTTCTTCCGGCTGCCCGGCAGCAGCGCGATCCAGTGCTTGCCGGCGTCAAGGTGGTTCTGTGCCGCGAATTCCCGGCGCGAGACTGAACTTTCCGCGCTGTGCGCCAGTGGGTGCCCCACATAAGTTACGTCCACGCCGTGCTTGCGATAGAACTCCTGCTCAAACGGAAAGATGACGATCATCTTGCGAACATACTTCTGGATTTGCTTGACCCGGCCGCTGCGCCACGCCCAGAGCTGCGGGCTGATGAAGTAGAAGACAGGAATATGCAGGCGGTGTAGTTCGCGCGCCAGGCGCAAATTGAAGTCGGGGAAGTCAATGAGCACTGCGGCGTCGGGCTTGCGGCGCCCACATTCGGCGACAAGCGCCTTGAACTGACGACGAATGTGCGGCAAGTGCGTGACAACTTCTACCAGTCCCACCACAGCGACTTCCCTGGCGTGGACCAGTAGCTCGCAGCCGGCGGCTTGCATCTTTTCTCCGCCCATGCCGAAGAACTTCGTGTCCGGCACGAGCTGCTTCAGCGCCTCGATAAGCTGCGCGCCGTAGGTGTCGCCGGAAGCTTCGCCGGCGGAGAGGAGGAAGTTCATGCGTTGTCCTGTCCCGAGCGTAAGCGAGGGAAGCCTATAATCGCAAAAATCTTGGCCGATTTCCTGGCCTCAAGACTCTCGCGGCTATAGGGATCCCTCGCTCCGCTCGGGATTTTCAAAACTACGGCTGGTATCCCGGCCCACGCAACACTTTGCCGGGAAGCGCGTTCGTCGCCTTGCCGTTGTCGATCACGGGCACGCCATTCACCAGCACATACTGCATGCCTTCCGAGAGCTGGTTGGGGTTTTCGAAAGTAGCGCGATCGGTGATGGTCTCGGGGTCAAAGATCACCACATCGGCCCACAAGCTGGCCTTCAAAACGCCACGATCGCTGAGGCGCATGCGCTGCGCCGGCAGTGCCGTAAATTTGCGGATCGCATCTTCCAGGCGCAGCTTTTTCTCTTCACGGACATACTTACGCAGGATGCGCGGGAACGTGCCGTAGGCACGCGGATGCGGATGCTCCTGGCCGAGCAGGCCGTCAGGGGCGGTTCCTTGCGAGTCGTTGTCGACGGAGACCCAAGATTGCTGGAGAGCCAGAGAGACATCGGGCTCCGACATGCCAAAGACAGCGATGTAGGTGTAGGCGTTGTCCTGGATCAGCAGATCGAAGATGGTGTCGATGGGGTCTTTGTTCCATATCTTCGCGACTTGAGCGACGGTCTTTCCCTGAAGCGGAAGGAGCTGTTGGTTCTGCACAACGCTGATAAGGATCGCGTCCGGGCCGGCGATCTCCTGCCATTCGTTGTCCCACTCGGTCGTTGGCGTCTCCATCTCCTTGCGGATGCGGGCGCGGAGGGCGGGATCCTTGAGGCGCTCCACCAGCTTGGCGTCGCCGCCGTCATGAGCCCAGGGCGGAATGAAGGCAGAAAAAGAGTTGAACCATGCAGGGTAGGCGTAGGTGTTGGCGCTGATGTCGACGCCGGAGGAGCGCGCCTTTTCGATCTGGGCAAGAATCTGCGGCATCTGGCCCCACTGCGGCTTGCCCGCGGCTTTCAGGTGCCAGATCTCCACGGGAATCTTTGCTTCGCGCCCGATGCGGACGGCTTCATCAATGGCCGCAGAGATGGCCGAGCCCTCACTGCGCATGTGCGTGGCGTAGACGCCGCCGAATTTCGAGGCTTCGCCGGCGAGTGCGATCAGCTCTTCGGTCGATGCATAGGGGGCGGGTGCGTACTGCAGCGACGTGGAGACGCCCACGGCGCCGTCATGCATGGCGTCGCGCACCAGGGCCTTCATCTGCTCAAGTTGCGCGGGAGTGGGCTGGACTTTATCGTCGCCCAGTACCATGCGGCGAACCTGTGTGGCGCCGACGTAGGTGCCCAGATTGATGCCCATGCCCTGCTTCTCCAGGCGGGCCAAGTACTGGCGCAAAGTACGCCAGTCAGGCGTGATCTTGAGGTGGTCGTAGGAGACCTGATCGGCTTTGATGATCGCGTCATTGAGCGGAGCTGCCGAGCCGCCCTCGCCGGTGATTTCCGTGGTAATGCCCTGAAAGATCTTGGAAGGCAGATGCGGGTTCACCAGGATCGTCATCTCCGACTGCCCGAGCATATCGATGAAGCCCGGGGCGACCACCAAACCGTGTGCGTCAATGGTGCGTTTGGCCTGCGCGGCGCCCAGAAAACCGATGGCTGCAATGCGCCCGTCGCGAATGCCGATGTCGCCCGAATACCAGGGAGAGCCGGTGCCGTCGATGATGTGGCCGTTGCGGATGATGATGTCGTAGGGAACCTCAGCGGCACGCAAGGCTGTGAGCGCAAGGAGAAGAAACAGGGCAAGAAAGGAACAGCGGAGTAGTTTTGGCATGAAGGCTCCGGGGGAGATTGTAAATGCAGACGGCAAGGGTGAGGACGGTGGCGTAAGGTGCTACATCATACCATCGACATAGTTCTGGATGGACGCGCCCCTCCATTTTACAAAAATCCGGTGGAGCTCCTTCGCCGAGACTGGTACAAATTCCGACCAGCTATCGTGCATGCCATGGGGATAGCCAATCAAATTGTTGAAAGAGTTGTTGATGGCAAGCATAACGGACTTATCTGCTTCGTTGAGATTCGGCCAGAAGGCAAGAATCTGTTTGAGTTCGTCGCGCGTGAGGCCGAAGAGTGTAAAGAATTCCCAGTCGGGGAAAAAGGGACCCTCCACCGACGCACGAAGACAGTCTCTTACAATCTCGAGTTCGCTCGGGTTAAGGTCGGCGAGAGGCACGCAAGGAAATAGTTTACCTCTGAACATAAAGCTGAGGAGGGCCGGTGATCTGCTCATCGGGTGAAGGTATGAGCGCTCTATGCGCGGGATTTAACCAGCTTTCCAGACAGCCAATAAGAAAGCGTTGCAAGCAAAATCAAGAATGCGATGCCTTTAAGAATCGATGCAGGTGGACCGAGCGTAACGTAGAAGCCCCACGCGACGTGCGCCCCGGCAAGGAAGCGGTAAATTTGAAACAAACCCGACAGAGATAACAACAGGACTGCGGCAAGGAAAATCCCGGTCGCAATGACGAATCGTCTCATGTCTCCTCGGTCAACCACACCTAGGCTTCACGAATCTGCCGGAAAGCCAATATGCAATCAGCGCAAGAACCGTCAAGACCGCGACGCGCAAAAGATTCTCAGCGGGTGAGCCAACAACGAGAGCAAAGCCTGTAGCGCGGCCGCGGACCATATGCACCAAAACAGGCAGAAGAATAATCGCCTGCAGCACAAAGATGAACCCAAGGAAGAGAGCGAACGCGTCAGCCAACGCTTCATTGACCGTCCTCCAGAATGCGTCTTTGGAATACCGATCACCCGATCACGGCGATCACCCGATCTGAAAACTCAGTCGTCCGCTCCGACTTGCGTCTCGCCCACGCCCAGCTCCTGATCCTTGTACTGGAGCTGGTAGAGCTTCCAATAGATGCCGCGACGGGCGAGCAGTTCCTGATGGCTGCCGATCTCGCGCAGTTGGCCTTTGTGCATCACGATGATCTTGTCGGCGCGCTGGATGGTCGAGAGCCGATGAGCGATGATCACCGAAGTGCGTCCTTCCACCATGGTGGTCAGCGCCTCGCGCACCCTCAGTTCGGTATCGGTGTCCACGCTGGAGGTAGCTTCATCGAGAATCAGGATGCGGGGATCGTGTGCAAGGGCGCGGGCAAAAGAGATGAGCTGTTTCTGGCCCGTGCTCAGCGTGCTGCCGCGTTCCAGCACCGGTTCCTGGAAGCCATGCGGCAAAGAGCGGATGAAGTCGCCCAGGTTCACACTCTCCGCAGCGGATGCCACCTGTGCGTCGTCAATCCAGCTCGAGCCCAGGCGGATGTTGGTCTCGATGGTTCCCGAGAACAGGAACGGATCCTGCAAGACCACGCCGAAGCGGCGGCGCAGCGTCGTCAGATCCATCTCGCGCACGTCAACGCCGTCAATGCGAATGGAGCCTTTCTGAATATCGTAAAAGCGCATGAGCAGCGAGATGATGGTGGTCTTGCCGGCGCCGGTGTGGCCCACAATGGCTATCGTCTCGCCAGGTTCGATGGTGAAGGAGACGTCGCGCAACACCCAATCGAAATCCCCGTGATCGGGGGGTGTGACTAACGTCTCGCCGTGGCCGTTGCTTTCCGCGGAAGAAGCCGCGGCGCTGCCGTCGCCGTCTCCCAGCGGAAGCCTGCGGTAGGCGAACCAGACGTGGTCGAATTCGATGCGTCCGCGACTGGGAGACTCGACCGGATCCGGCGGCGAAAGCACCTCCACCGGCGTATCCAACAGCTTGAAGATGCGCTCACTCGCTGCCATCGCCGATTGCAGAATGTTGTACTTCTCGCTCAGGTCCTGGATGGGACGGAAGAAGCGTAGGGCGTACTGCATGAATGCCGTCACCACGCCTGCCGTGATGGTGCCAGCGACCACGGTGGCGCCGCTGACGAAGTTCGGTCCCATGTATTTCAACGCCATCAGTCCGCCGAACCACACAACAGCCGCGATGGCTGCTGTCGAGAGAAATTCCACCACGGGGTAGTAGAAGGAGTAGGCCAGGATGGCGTCCTTGAAGGCTTCCATGTGCAAGGCGTTGATTTTGGTGAAGCTGTCATACGCCCGCCTCTCGCGGTTGAACAACTGCAACACCACCATGCCGGACACGTGCTCCTGCAGATACGCGTTGATGCGGGCGATCGCCACGCGGATCCGCCGGTAAGACTCGCGCACCGACTTGCGGAAGATCATCGTCACCCAGAAGATCACGGGCAGCACCGCAAACGTAATCAACGCCAGCCGCCACTGCATCCAGAGCATAAACGCTACGATGCCGGTGAGAATGAATACGTCTTCAAAGATCGAGACCACGCCGGCGGTGAACATTTCGTTCAACGCGTCCACGTCGGTGGTGACGCGGGTCACCAGCCGGCCGACGGGATTCTTGTCATAGAAGCCGACGTGCATCTGCTGCAAATGACGGAAGATCTGGCTGCGCAGATCGAACATCACTTTCTGTCCTGTCCATTGCATCCAGTAGGTCTGGATAAACTCCAGCACGAAGCTGAAAAGCAGCGTGGTGAAATAAATCAACGCAATCTCGCCGATACCCCTCAAGGGCTGGGGGCTCAGCCAGCGCTCCAGCAGCTTCAGGTGAACCACGTGCTTGTTGGCCAGGTACTTGTCGATGGCGGTGGCAAAAAGCACAGGGCCGATGACTTCGGGGCCCAGAACCACTCTCAGGAGAATCGCAGCGAGGGCTACGGTGCTTTGCAATTTGTACGGGCGCAGATAACCCAGCAGCCGCTTCATCAGCCGGCTGTCGTACGCCTTGCCTAATACTTCCTCTTCCTGCGACATGGGTAAACTTCTATTTTATCGTTAGACGCATACACCCCACCGGAGGTCATCGCGAATCCCTTGGCCGATTGCGCGTGGCGCGACCAGAACGTCTCGCAAACCTAAGCGCGAGCCCACTGCTCCCCGGGCGACGGCCCGGGAAAGCTGGCTAGTCCACTCTCCGCAACACCAGGGCTGAATTCTTGGACCCGAATGCGATGCAGTTGCAGATGGCGTGCTCGATCTCTGCTTTGCGGCCCACCTCAGGCACGTAATCCAGGTCGCAAGCTGGATCAGGTTTTTCCAGGTTGATAGTCGGCGGGATCTGGTTGTGCTTCATGGCGATCAGCGTCGCGGCAATGCCGGCGGCGCCGCAGGCTCCTTGAGGGTGCCCGATCTGCGACTTCAGCGCCGACATGGGCACTTTGTACGCATGGTCGCCCAACGCCAGCTTGAGGGCGCGGGTCTCAATGCGGTCGTTCAGTTCCGTGGATGTGCCGTGGAGATTCACGTACTGAACGTTTTCCGGCCCAATGCCGGCTTCCCGCATCGCCAGGCCGATGGCTCGGGCCGGTTCTTCTCCACATTCCTGGAGGCGCACTCGATGAAATGCTTCGCACGTGGAGCCGTAACCGGCAATTTCGGCGTAGATACGCGCGCCGCGGGCCCGCGCGCGCTCGTATTCTTCGATCACGAACATCCATGAGCCTTCGGCGATGACGAATCCGTCGCGGTCCAGGTTGAAGGGGCGCGAGCCGCGCTCCGGCTCGTGGTTCCAGGATTCGGTCATGATGCGCATCAGGATAAAGGCCTTCAAGATCCCCCAGGCCAGCGGTGAATCGGTTCCCCCGGCGAGCATGGCCGACTGTGCGCCGAGCTGGACTTGCCGCACCGCGTAGGCAATGGCGTCAGTCGAAGAAGTGCAACCGCTGGTGACCACCTGGCTTGGGCCGCGGAAGCCAAAGCGCATGCTGATCTCGCTGGACATGGTTCCCATGGTGCCGCTGGGAATGGTGAAGATGCTGACTTGCTTGATCTTGCCCTGGTAGTAAAGATGGTATTGGTGGTCGGTAAAATCGTTGGCGCCACCGCCGGTGCCCAGGGCCACGCCGATTTCCCGCTGCTGGTCGAGCGAAAGTTTCGTGGGGTCGATGCCGGCCTCGCGGAGCGCTTCGGTTGCCGCGGCGATGGCCAGAGGCACGCAGCGTGAAACATGCTTGCGTTCGCGAGCCTCCATCCAGTCCAGTTCGTTGAAATCCCCGTTGGCGATCTCACCGGCAATCTTGACGGGGACTTCGCTGGTGTCAAAGCGGGAAATCAGCTTGACGCCGCTCTTGCCGTCCAAAACCGCGCGGCAAAAGGCTGTATTGCCAATTCCATTCGGGCTAACCACACCCATTCCTGTGACGACGGCCCGTTTGAGCATAGGTATTGATTCTATAATTGATGCGGGATTTCTGCCTTCCCGGCGGCTGTATTTCCGGAAATTGCAGGGATCCGGGTGAATCTGAGGCGATAGGGCTATGCATGGTTTGAGACGACCTTGGGATGCAATCGCATGGTGGGAGATTCGGCGGATCCCATTTAATCTGGTTCTCCTTTTTGCCGGTGTCTTATCCATCGTCGTGGCTGAGTTTGTCGGTGGGCGCTTGCTGCCTCCGGGACAAGATCTCGAAGAACCCCTGGGATTGATCGCAGGCGTCATCCTTTCAGCGATTGCTGCCAATGTCTGTTATTCCCTGGGATGGATCACGGAGCTGATCTGGACCTGGGGTAACACGCAAAGGGCTGAAACCACGCGGCCTAAAGTCTTTTTGGCAGGACTCGTGTTCTCAACGGTCCTGACGTTGGCGCCCGCGGTCATCGCGCTGCTGATCTGGGCCGGGTCCGGGTTCCACTGATCCGGTCTGTTACAAGCTTTATGTCGCTGGGCATCTATATTTCCGTCCCTTTCTGCCGCACGAAGTGCACCTACTGTAACTTCGCTTCCGGC
>Ga0126379_10000202_pt1 | contig 31042 bp, 35 predicted proteins | sample PanSoiMetPlot_24_FD_92640 | JGI IMG/M metagenome (GOLD analysis project Ga0126379, IMG submission 92640) | Tropical forest soil microbial communities from Panama - MetaG Plot_24 | ecosystem: Environmental > Terrestrial > Soil > Tropical forest > Bulk soil | place: Panama | collected 2016-02-17
AACAGGCCTTTGGCGTCGTTCTTGTCGCGCGTCAGGCGTTGCTGCGCCAGCTTTTCAGCATTACCGAGCGCATCGTCAAATTCTCTTCTTAGCGGCGGATCCCAATTGTGCGCGCTGCGGGCGGAAAATTTTTCGTCGGACGTGAACATCTCGCTGGTCAGGATGTGCAGCTGGTCGAACTCGCGGAAGAGCACGGCGCATGCCTGCGCCATCCAGGGGAGCGGATCGTCGGGCGCCAGGGCCCTGGCGTCCCCGGCCTTCTTCATGGCCTCGTCAAACTGCAGGTTGTACATCGCGCGGTAGCTCTGGTCCAGGATTTCGTCCGCGCTCTGGGCGCGCACGTGGGCGGAGAAGAAACAGACGAACAGAAAAGTCAGAGCTGCGGCTGGCGTTGCCCGGGAACGTGTCTTGCGATGCGGTCTCAGCATTGGGGGTCCGCTGTTGCCGCTGCATCTTAGCAGGTCGGCCGGGACGTTTGGAAGTACAGACGCAGGTTCGCGTGGAAAGTTTTGCTTAGGCTCCCAAGTATTTCGTCCTAGGACGAAATTACACTCGGCAGCACTATGCAACTCATTGCACGACCACTTTGCCCTTCATCTTAGGATGCAGGGAACAAAAATACGTATACGTGCCGGTTTTGCTGAACGTGAACGTAAATTTATCGTCGGTATCCAAAGCCTTCGATTTGATGGCCTGATCGTCGCTGACCACGGTGTGGGGAATATCGTCACGATTGGTCCAGGTGACCTGGGCGCCGACCGGCACCGTGATCGTAGCGGGCGTAAATGTAAAGTTATCGATCTTGACTTCGGCGGTCGCGGACTCGGCATGCGCAGTGGCGCGGCCGCCTACAGACGCGATGTTCATGCTTATCGGGATCGCGAGGCCGGCCAACCCCAATATCAAAGCAGCGATGCAGACAACCCTCGAAACTCGTTCCATAGGCCTCTCTCTCGTGGCGATCTTGTGCACTCAGCCCAAGCTGGAATCAACCACGGCCAGCGCGTGTTGTCCGTGAGCCTGTTTTACGTCCGTCACTCCCAGAAGCCCGCGCAGTTGGTCATCAGGGACCTTCATGGGTCCGGGCCCTGGCGCAGATCCCGGCTTCGGTTGAGGAAAAGCCGTGGAGGCAGCGGTATGGAACGTAACGTTACCCTCGACTTTTTGCATGGTCTGGTGGATGTGCCCGTTCAGCACTGTGACGGAACCAAACTTCTTCAGGTAGCCGAGCGCTTGGGCACTGTCCTCGGTTCCCCAGCCCCACTCCGGATAAACGCTCCACAATGGAATGTGAGCAAACACCACGATGGGCATGCTCTTGGACAGACTCTTGACGTCCTTCTCCATCCATTCCAATTGCTCGGCCCCGAGGTTGCCCATGCCTCCCGACTTCAGGTTCATCACGTTGACCAGGCCGATGAAGTGCACGCCTTTCTTTTCGAAGCTGTACCATCCGGCTCCGTTGCTGCCTTTGCTGAAGCGCTGGCGGAATTGCGCGCCTTCGTCGTTCAGAACGTCGTGTTCTCCGGGAACGTAGAAGATGTCTTTGGGTTTGGCTGATTTCAGGATCTGTTCCACGGCGTCAAATTCTTCCGCCTTGGAGAGATGGCTGATGTCGCCGGTGTGAAGCATGAACTCCGGCGGCAACGTCAGAGCATTGATCTTGTCCACCGCGGCTTTGAGGGTGCCGGCCACGTCAGGATTCGCGGGCTTGTTGAAGCCCATGTGGCTGTCGCTGATCTGCACGAAGCTCAGGTCGCCTTTGGCTTCCTTTTCTCCGATAGCGGCAAGGCGGCTCAGACTGTACGACTTCAGGACGCCGCCCTGCATGACGCACAAGGCCCCGGTGCCGGCCCACGCCATGCATTTCAGAAATCCCCGGCGATCGATGCCGTCATGATTGTGGTCGTGCAAGATCTCATCTTTCTTGGTTGAGTGGCTCATCTGATTCCTCCGCGCCACCTCCGTTTTCGCATTGGGACGGGGGGATTGCGGCGCTCAATCATCTAACTCCGGGAACCGTGAATTATTCCCTGAGAGGAGAAACTTCTCTTGGTCTGCCGGAACGCCGAGTTCTGCCATTCGCGGGCAAAAAAAGGGCCGCCGGTGCGGCCCCTTCCGAGTGAGGCAACAAGGAGAAGTGTCTCGTTACCTGCACGTAAAACTGATTTCAATGGATTTTATTCCCGAAATTTCGATAATTTGAAAGCCCGGGGAATAAAATGGGAGCCTACCTGGTTGTAATCTGAGGAGACGTGAGCCGCCTTCAAAACAGCCCTAACAGCGATTTTGAAAAGCTGGCGTTGCCCTTGCTGGACTCCCTGTACAACTTCGCCCGCTGGCTGAGCGGTGACGCGGACGAAGCTCGGGACCTGGTGCAAGAAACCTTTGCTAAGGCGCTGAAGGGGTTTGGTGGATTTCAAGAAGGTACCAATTTCCGCGCTTGGATGTTCCGGATCCTGCGCAACACGTTCTTGACCAGCCGGACCGGCCTGGAACAGCGCAATACATTGCAGGCGGAGGAAGGAGGAATGGAAGACGCGGCGGTGGACCACGAGACGCCGGAACTCAAGATGCTCCGGCACGCAGATACTGAGATGGTGCAGAAGGCCATCGCCCAGCTTTCTCCCGTTTTCAAGGAAGTGCTTTTATTGGCTGATATCGAAGAGATGAAGTACCAGGAAGTCGCGGACGCCCTGAACATCCCCATGGGGACCGTCATGTCGCGGCTGGCGCGGGCAAGAAAGCAAGTGCGCGACTATATTTTGCAGACTGCGGGTGGAAAACGATGAGTTGTCAATGGCGGGAAAAAGTTGCCTTGTACGTGGATGATGAGCTGGCTCCTGCAGAGCAACAGGAATTCTCGGCCCATTTGAACGCATGCCCGGAATGCCTGGCGGCAGTGGCGACCCAGGCAGAGTTCAAGAAAATCGTGCGCTTGGCCGGCGCCAGATTCACGGCTCCCCCGGAGCTACACGGCGCGGTCTATGCGTCGCTTCATCCGCAAAAGAACGCCAGCCCATGGTGGAAGTGGGCTTGGGCGCCGTTGTCCGTCGGGCTGCTGGCCTTCTTGGCTTTCCTGCTGTTCCCCAAAGCGCCAAGCGATTCCATGATGGCTGCACTCGTAGACCAACACGTCACCACTCTGGCCAGCGACCACCCAGTTGATGTGGTCTCCGATAATCTTCACAACGTCCGGCCCTGGTATCAGGGCAAACTTCCCTTCACCTTCAACATGCCTGAAGTGAAAGACTCTCCGTTCTCGTTAGTCGGGGGCAAGGTGGTGTATGCAGGGCAGAATCCAGGGGCGGAGCTGCTCTACCAGATGCGCCAGCACAAGATTTCCATCTTTGTGTTCCAGGCTAAGACTACAGGAAACGGCCCGGCAACCAGCCACGATCTTTCCTTCAACGTAACCAGTTGGACACAGGGCGGCCTGCGCTATTACCTGGTCACCGATGCCAACAAGGATGAAGCCGGAAAGCTCGCCACCATGTTCCAGGAGGCAAACCGCTCCTGAATCGCGGGTGGCGGTACAGTTTGCCAGCAAGGTTTATCGCTGTGCGAGCAACGTCTGCTCGAAGCGAAGCGCGTGCCTACTGTTTTCCCGTAGGGCGCGGCGGCGTCTTCACTGCCGGCGTGAGCGGGCCAACCCTGGCAACGTAACGGTTGGCAAGCTTCCAGGAATCACCGCTCTTCTTCCACATATCCACGACAAAGAACTCGCCGCTTTCGTCTCTGCCCCGATAGCTCGCCTGTTGGAGGCGGCCGAAGTTGACAATGGCTGCGTCCCCCAGGTCTACGACCGACATCTGACGGATAGCAAACGATTTCAGGTTGAAGTCTTTGGCCGTGACCGAGTCCACCCAGTCGTCGCCCGCTAAGGGCTCGCTGTTGGGCATTGTAATCACCAACTCGTCGGCAAGCATGGCCTCTAAACCTGGCCTGTCTTTCTTTTGGATCGCCTGCAGCATTTGCAGCTCGAAAGCTGAGAAGAGAGTCACCTGTTGGGTGGCTGTCCCGATCCTCGGGGTGGCCTTGGGCTTCACCGGTTCCTGGGCTGTTGCAAGAATGGCGAGGGCCATGAGACCCATGAGAAGCCGCTTGAAAGATTGAAGTCGCATCTTTGGTTCTTGTACGTGATGCACGCTCAAACATCAACCCCGCCCGCGGAGCGGACGGGGTTGCGAAGGAGTCTCAAAGAGAACTAGAGGTGCAGAACGCACTTTCCGCCGGCAGCATTTTCCCATTGCTGCTGGATCATCCAGTCATTGTTACCGAAAGTCACATTGAATTTGGCGGCAGCGGACTTGCCCGCAGCGGAGCATATGCTGCTCGCGGTACAAGTGGAGGTGGTTCCGAAGTTGAAGTTGCATTTGTCAGAATCCTCCTGGCCGCTCGAATCAAACCAGGCATTGAGATCCGGATCGGTAATGGCTTCGAACTGCTCATGCGCGAGTACATTGATCATGCCGTCAGCGCCACCCACATTCGTGGCCGGGCTGTTGGGTCCGGTACGCTGAATTTCGCAACCTGAAGGGCAGCGGTCAGGGTTGCCCACGAAGGCGTACTTGATGTCCGAACCGCTGAGCGTTGCATGGGTGTGGAAGCCGCAGTAGCGCGTGCAAAATCCTGACGTCTCATTGATGTTGGAGGAACTCAACACGAAGTAGACGCCGTTGGGGTCGTTGGGCAGCGCGCCGCTACTGATGGCGTTGCCGACCGTGTTCCTTAAGCGGGTGTCGTTGAGGTTCGTGGTGGTGTTGACAAACGTATGGCCACCCAAGCTGACATTGCCGCTCACATTGCCCGTGTTGTCGCCATACGTTGTGGCGATGTGCTCGTAGGGCGTACCACCCAGCGTGCTGATGAAATGCTCAACCAGACTGACTGTGGCAGCGGTATTAGATCCCGTGCTGCTCCAGTTGCCGTACCAAATCACGTAGTACTTGATAGGATTGCCCTTCAACACTGGGCCACCGTGGTAGTTGATGCCGTTGCCGGTGACTACCGCGTCGCCGACCGGACCGGGCACTGCAGGCATTGTCTGTTCTTGCACGCCTTGGACGTGACCATCGGGCACTATGTCGCCGTCAGGGCGTTCCAGCGGACGTTGCGCCATCAGCAGGTTAACGGTCAGAACGGCAAACACAAGGATCGCCACATATCTAAATCTTACGAAAGGGGATGTCATTTCAAATCAACCTCTCTAGTTCTTCAAATTTGTCGACACCGGGTCCGGAACAAAGAAGCCGCAAGAAAACATGTACACGTCCTGTATGAGGCCGATCGAACGGGAAAGTTAGAGCCAGCGATGCGTCGCGGCGCGGTGAAGTGTACTACGCGGCTATAGCATGCGCAACGAACTTCATCGTCCTCCTGTTCCAAAACGGACCAGCACCGCGCACGCTAGACGCGTGTGTCGCAAAGACTGTAAGAGTGCCGTGCTCGCCCGCAGCGGTCTCGTCAAAAAAAATCCGGCCCGATGATCGGGCCGGATGAGGTTGTTGACTGCAACAGCGGCGCTTACTGGATGGTCAGAGTCAACGTTGTTGAATGACTCAAGCTGCCGCTGGTGCCGGTGATGGTCAAGGTGCGGGTCCCTCGCGTCGCCCTCCGGTTGACCGCCACGCTGAGCGTGGATGCTCCCGAACCAGTAACCGACGTTGGATTGAACGTGGCGGTCACTCGCGAGCCTTGGCCGCTCACGCTCAAGTTCACCGTTCCGGCGAAACCGTTCACCGCGCCGATCGTCACTGTTGTCTGGCCCGTAGTACCACGAGTGACGGTGATGCTCGCCGGGGAATCGGAGATGGTGAAGTCCGGATTCGGCGCCGGGTTCACGACCAGGGTCACCGTGGTGGAATGTACCAGACTGCCGCTGGTTCCAGTGATGGTCACGGTGTACGTGCCGCCAGGCGTGCTGGTGCTCGTGGTCACCGACATGGTGGAAGAGCCCGAGCCAGTAACCGACGTCGGACTGAAGCTGGCGCTCGCGCCACTGGGCAATCCGCTGGCGCTGAAGTTAACCGCGCTGGCAAAGCCACCTGAGCCGGTGATAGTGGCCGTGTATGAGGTTCCATTGCCTGCTGTTACAGTCTGTGAAGCCGGCGATGCGGCAATGGAGAAATCACCCACGACTGGCGCTGTGACCACCAGGTTTACGGAAGCCGTATGCGTCGTCGTGCCGCTGGTCCCGGTGATGGTCAAGGGGAAGGTGCCGGTCGGCGTGGTGCTGCTGGTGGTTACGGTCAGCGTGGAATTACCCGAAGTCACTGGGGTGGGATTGAATGTTCCGGTCGCGCCCGCGGGAAGCCCGCTCACCGTAAGGTCGACCGATCCGGTGAAACCTCCTGTCGGCGTTACGGTAGCAGTGTAAGTCGTGCTGTTTCCCTGTGTAACCGATTGCGAAGCCGGCGAAGCGGTCACCGAGTAATCAGGATTTCCGCATGTGCTGAACTTGAAGTTCGCAATCTCGGTGCTCCAGTTGAAGCTTCCTGTCGCCTTCAGATACTCGGTGGTGTACCAGAGCGTGCAGTCGTCCACAGGGTCGACGCTAAGGCTGCTGTAGTCGCCCCACCGGGTGAGGCCGCCGTTCTGGGAGCCGCCGCCGGTCTTGATGTTGATCTCCGTGCCGAGCGTGCCCAGGGGATCCGAGGGAGCGCGGCCGGTGAAGCGGATCGCGGGATTGAGGCTGCTCGAGGAAACGCTGTACCCGACGGCGATGTTACCGGCGTGGTCCATTGCGGCGCTACCCATCCAGCGGAAGCTCGAGTCGGGAGCGAATGTGCCCTGCTGGAAAATCGTGGGCGAGCTGCCGGGGCTTCGAATTTCATACCACCGGATACCTACGCTCGTACCGGACGTGATGGCATGGTTCACCACCAACGCCTCATGGTCGCCAAAGTTGCGGTAAGCCAACCGGTACATGAGACGGTCCGCCAGCGAATCAAGCTGCTGGTTCGTGCCTAACTGGGGAATGCAAGTGCCGCCGTTGCAGGCCGGCGAAAAAGCGGTGACTGGGATGGTGGTCGGCCCGCCCAGCGTGGCCGTGCCGTTGGTGAAGTTGGGATTGGAAATAGTAAAGATGTCGAGTGAGTTCGTATTGAAGTCGATGAAATACTCAGGCGAGCCAGCGGGTGGAGGCGTGCTGCCATCGAGATCCGCAGGCAGGACTCCGCCGAAACTCGTGCTCAACTGAAAGCAAATTTGCGTGGCTGCGGCGCCGGCGAGCATGGAGGTTCTGTCGAACGCGCAAAGCTTGGGGCCGGCAAAGGTCTGGCCGTTATTGAAAACGTTATAGGTGATGTAGTAGGCGTTGTTCCATACGGCCAGCTTGGGGTAGTCGATGAACTGGACGGTCCCGTAATTGAACGCGTAGACGTTGTAGGCACCTGTGGCGTCCGAAGTCTGCGATACAGCCACGCACTGCCAGTAACCCTGCGAGCTGCCACTGGTGACGGAGAATTGTGTCAACACCCAGCGGTTGGCAGCCTTGTCGTACTGGGCGATGATGTCACCGTCATTGTGAACCGCGCACGGATGGGTCGCGCCGAGGGCCTGAAACAGCGTGTTGCCCGCAGTCGGGCCAGCCAGCAGAGCGCCACTCTTCGAAAACACTCCAAAGGATTCGTTGACCCACTGAACCACCTGCGTGGCCCCGACAGCCAGGTTGGTATCTGGCGGTGCGGCATTGGGAGTGAAGCCGTAGTCGCCGTTGCCTACACCTGCGAAACTGGTCACGTTGCCGATTGAAGGCGCAGCAATGATCTGGCTCTGCAGCGCCGTGTCCTGCCCTGGAGCTGCAGGGCCGGCCGCCATGCCCCTACGGGGCAGCACGCGCAAGGGAGCCGCTTCGTGCTTTTCTCCGCGATGCACCATCACCGGCATGTCGCGTAAATTCTGCGTATGCGCATGGACTGCCGCATTCCATTCCGCGACAGGGCTCTGCGGGACCAGCGGCGTCAGTTCCTGCGCCGCGGAAAAACTAACTCCCAGGGTGACGATAAAAATGGTGAACGCACACTTCAGCGCTGCAACGGGGAATCTCATCCGATGACCTCACTGTTTGCAAAGTTTTTGTCGCTTCTTCTGGAACGGAAGCCAAGCTTGCCAAGGATTCATGAAGCCATTTGCGAAGAAATGTGGCGTGCTCCCCAAAAAAATTGACGCGCGCGAGTTTACTACGAGCGATAGTAGATGGAAAAGCAGAAAAGATGAATTTACGTTTTTAGAAAGGGATCAGGTTCCCGGACCACAGAAACCGCAACTGACTATTGGTTAGGAAATAACAATCTTCTGCGCCCAAGGATCTTGCGGTTCAGAGGCCGCGGGCGTGGGTTCTAGCTGGGGCGCGGGAGCCGCGGCAGCTGCGGGTCCCGGTTGCGGAACCGCCTGAGCAACGCTGACTTCCGGCGCAGGAGATGTCACGGAAACAGGAACGCCATCCAGCGGGGGGGCTACCGGCTGGGGATCCACGGGCAACAGATGGGCATTTTGGGCAGCCCACTTGGCAGCCAGCCCATTGAGCGGGCTTTTGGTGTTGTATTCCTGATACGCGATCATGCGTCCAATGCGGATGACGAGATCGTCGAGCGATTCGGAAGCGGCCCAGAAATCGCCGATGCACACCGAACTGTCGTCGAAGTTAGGATGAAAGACCGGGGTGAGCATGCGGCACTGGGGGGCGCGCCGCGGATAACCCAGCGACAAGTTGACCTCAAGCAGGTGCTCGCTACGCTCCAGAATGGCGCCGTCAGGAGCGACGTAAAGCCCGCGCAGGAAGTATTGAAAGCGGTAGATTTCCGGCGGTATGCCTGCCGTGCCCGCAATGCGGATCACCGGCCAACCGGCCAGGCGCTTCACCAGTTGCTCGTGATCAAGTTTGAGACGGCGGATTCGAGGTGGAAGCATAGGTCAAATGGTAAAGGCAATCCCGGCGTTGCGTACAACCACAAAAACTCCGGCCACGAGAAACAAAAATGCGATCGCACTCCAATGCAAGCGGAAACGCAGCGGCCGGCGATCGAGCATCACGGCGAAGTACCAGGTCAGAAACCAGCCTAGCACGATGGGAGCAAGCACGGTAACCAACGCGTTATAGTGCATGGCTTCAGAAACATTGCCGTGCAGAAGATAATAGAGAGCGCGCGTACCCCCGCAACCTGGACACAGCAGGTGCGTGAGCGCGTAGTACGGGCACACCGGATAAAAATGGTAGTCCTGAGGAGAGAACTTGTAGAGCACCCCGCCGCCAAGCACCAGCATGCCCAGCAAGGTATTCGCGCGGAGTTTGAGATTCGTCGGCTTCATTCTCATCCTTGATACACCTGGGGCTCCAGGTATCCCGTCCGCTTCCAGGCAGCGATGCGCGAGAAGTGGTACTGGAAATAGAGTAGAGCAAAGAAAAACGTCATCACTCCGCTAAGACGCAAGCTGATGGGCTCCACAGTGTTGTAGTAGTCGAGCATTGCCGACCGTATCTTGAAGTAGCCGACGATGCGCAGGGCCAAGCCGCCAAACAGTCCCGCCCAATAGAGGCCAACCACAAGCGCAAGGGCCGCGGCCGGGGGTTGATTCGACCCATTGCCAGCCGACGCAAATGCCAGACCAAAGATGGACGCGTAGAAAACGATGATGGAGACAAACTGAATGACGATCCCTGTGATAATCAGCGCCAGGTGATTGCTGGCAGGTCTAATCTTCTTGACAAAGCCACCTTCGATGAAAACCCATACCAGGCTGAACATCCCGCAGGAGAGCACGCCGAATAGAAGCACCAGCGCCCAATGCAGGTCCGAAGGGACCGGTCCGGCAACGACGGGCGCTGCGGGAGCGGCCATGGTGGGCGCGGCCGCAGTGCCGTAGGCCGCTGCGGCAGCGGTAGGCGCGCCGGTGTACACCATTCCTCCTTGGGCAGGCGCGGCTACCGGCACTGCCTGGGGCGGCGCCGGAGGCGGTATATTGCCGACGACCTGCGAGACGGGCACCCAGTCTGTCATGCCTTCGCTGCGCGTCAGATCATTGGGAGAGATGTTGCCTTGCGCCACGTAGCGCTGCAGATCGGCAAGTGCGTATGGGCCATACTCGTTCAAGTCACGCTTGATGAAGTATTTCATTCCTCGCCTCTGTGTTACCTAATTGCGACGTGCTAGCGCCGTCAAACTTTACGACGCCAGAACGCCGGTCTTCTTCCACCGCGCGATCCGGCTCAAGTGATACTGGAAATAAAGGACGTTGAAGAAAAAGATCATTGCGCCACTCAGCCGCAAATGAATGTTTTCTGTGGAATTGTAGTAGTCTTGCAAATCTCTGCCCATGGCAACCTCGGCAAAGCAAACCAGGACGAACGTGGCCACTGACAACAGGGCAGAAGCTGTGGCAAACTCACGTGCCCTGGTATCGATGACTGCGCCAATTACCCCGGCGCCGATCGCCAGAAGAAGAAAGGGCAACGCTCTGCTTTCTGGCTTGATTCGTCTGACCCAAACCGCTTGCACAACAGCCCAAACCACCGTAAACACTGACGCCGTGACCATGCCAAGCACCATCACGATGGCCCAATGGAGATTGGGCGGGACCGGATCAGCTGCTACGTCATAGCTTTGCGCTCCTCCGGGAAATACCGCCGCCGGAACAGAGTCCGGACCGCTGGCGAGGAGTTGGTAGACCGGGACCCAGGTCGTGTCTTCGCATCGGGCCAAATCGGAAGGAGAAATAGTTCCTGCTGCGACCTCGCGTTGCAGACGGGCCAGCGTATATGGTCCCTGCTCATCACGCCCGAGTTGGATGTAGTATTTCATCGCGTTCGGCTATCAGCTTTGCGGCTCCAGAACTCCGGTCTTCTTCCATTTCGCGATTCGGGAAAAGTGCCATTGGAAGTAATAGACCGCGAAGAAGAAAGTTAATAACGCGCTGCCCACACCGCTCAGGCGCAACTGGATGTTCTCGGTCGTGTTGTAGTAGTCCTCGAGGTCGCTGCGCATCGAGAAGACGGCGACCCAGTAGAGGATGCAACCAACAATAAGGATCAGGAGCCCGACCATGGAAGCCACCGGCGAGCTGTTTCCGTGATCCATCTCCCCAGCAATCGCGAGAGTGAGCAGGCCAACGAAAGCGCCGGCAAACGCGAAAGCCAGCAACAGGATTCCTTTGCTTTGGGGCGCGATTTTTTTTATGAAGCTGGCTTCGACAAACAACCAAATCACAGCGAACCAGTAGCACACGAGGGTGATCAGCAACACCAGCGCCCAATGAAAGTCGGTAGGCACGGGGCCTGCGACGACTGGCGCTGCCGTTCCGTAGGGGCTGGCTCCGCCGTAAACAGTACCTCCCGCGGCAGGGACGGTGGGGGCGGTCACAGGGATCGGAATGTCGCCGAGGACCTGCGAGACCGGGACCCAATCGGTCATACCCTCGCTGCGGGCCAGATCGCTCATGGCGATGTTGCCCTGGGCCACGTAGCGTTGCAATTCTGCCAGCGTGTATGGACCATACTCATTCACACCACGCTGAATGTAGTACTTCATCCTCTCCCCCGCCCTGACGCAAAATTAGCTGAAATGTACACCAGCGCTGTCTTTGTCGACAATGCAAATCTCCACGATAGCCCAGAGCCATGACACGATGGCCAAGTAGAACACCGTAAGCACGCTCAGGCAGAGCTGGCCGACGGCGCGACCGGTGTATCCGGCGTAAAAGTTGTGGATACCCAGCGCTCCCAGAAAGACGCCGAGCACGATGTAGGTGGTCCGGCTCTTGGGCGTGCGACCAGCCTGCGCCGAAGCCGTAGCATAAGCCGGCGCAGTCGCAGGCGCGCCTGGGAAATAGCTGTTGGTGGCGGCGGACGCGGACACGGGAGTCCGCTGGTTGAGTCCTAATGGCCCACTGTAAGGCGATGGAACCTGCGGAACGGGAGCCACCACCGGCTGTTGTACCGGGGCAATAGGTTGCTGGATCACCGCTGCATTCAAGTCACTGTAAGAGACTTGCAGTTTCGGATCGTCCGCCGGGGCCTTCGCGCAGCCGAACACGGTGCATCCGCCATTTTCGTGATAGCAATCCTCGTGGTGCGGCGTGCCGCAGGCGGTGCAATAGATCTTGGCCGGACTCTCTCCGTCAAAAGGCATGCGGCAGTAAGGGCAGACGATCGCTTCAGCCATTATTTCCTGTGCCTCTCGCGGAAGTGGAATGCATAGCGGCCGATCTGGATGAGGTCGCCGCTCTGCAAGGCGCGACTCCGCGCTGGCTGTCCGGAAACGAACACTTGGCCTTGGGCGTGAAGAAACGTCTGCGCCCCGCGCAGTTCAATGCGTGCGTGCTGCTGCAGGATGGACGGATCCTTGAACAAATAAATGTCGCACTGCTGGCTGCTTCCGATCACCGTGGCGGGCTTATACAGGATGAACTGCTTCCCCGCCAGCGGCCCAGACGCGACGTACAGCCAGCGGTCTTTGAGCGCGCTCTCGACGATTCCGATCGCCACTCCCGCGGCGAGGCCGATGAGACCAAAGCCCACGGCCCGGCTCGGTCCGCCGCGCAGGGTAAACAAACTGATGGGATCAAAGAGAAGGCCGCCGATCCCACCTCCAATCGCCGCTCCCAGGACTCCATAGCGGCCTTTTTGCATCGACCGGTCCACCAAGCCATAAACGATGCCGGTCGCGGACGCAAAAACCATCCAGGCCAAGCTGCGCGCAACCCATATCGCGGGATTCTTGGGAGTGAGGACGCCCAGATCCCTGCAGATATTCATTCCTATGCCGTAGACGAAGCCACCGCCTATCAAGAAAACCACGGAGAAAACCAGGCCGAGAGGCAAACTCAAGGCTGAACGTTGCAAGGCCTTGCGGACGGAACGTTCGACAATGCTTTCTGCAATGCTGAATCCCAAACAAAGAAAAATAAGAACCAGGGCAATAGCGAACAGGGCGCCTAGGGCTTGTATCAAGGTACGCTGGCTCGGCCCATCGACGAAAAACGGCTCGGCCAGTGCCCATCCCACCAGCGCTCCCAGCAGCCCAGCTAACCCTAGGTAGAACCAGCCTTGCAGGTAGAACTTGGATTTGCCCTCATCTATGAGCGGCGCATCCGCCGCGCTGGGCGTGGCGATATTGCCGTATTGCCGGGCAGCGCCTGGAGCCAGTGCCGCCCCCGGCGCCGCGACGGGTTCCTGGCGAACGTGCACCTTCTCCAAGTCTTCAAGAGTAATTTTCAGCGCTGGTTTATCGTCAGTGTTTGCCATTGGTTCCCTTCCCGCTCTCGGCCGGACCTTTGGGTTGCGGTTGCGATTGCGGCGGCTGCGACTGCGGCGGCCGCTGGCTGCCTGTCCCTGGCGTATCCTGGCCGGAAGGCCCACCGCCGAACTGATTTAAGAACCGCTCCACGCAGGCACGCACGGCCGGTTCTTGAAGCACGACTTCGTAGTCGTGAAGCTTTTGCGCCATCTGCTCAATCGCGCGAAGGTCGGGAGCAAGCCGCCAGGCTAAGTACTGATACCCTCCCGCAAACCCGAGGAGCAGAACGGCCAGGTATCCCAGGACACGGGTGGTCCACATCACCCACAACGGTTCGCCTGAAATCTTGTCGCCGCCGACTTTGACCTGGGAGTCGAAGCTGTCTACTCCGTCCTCGTCATAATCGCTTTCGTTTTCACTCCCATGGGAAGCGGTCATCTCCACACTCTGCGAATAGCCGGTGCGGATGCCGGAGAGTTTCTCCGTTTTGCCACCGACCCAGCCAAAGCATCCCTCCTCGTCGGTGTGGGGATCGTAGACCCACGCGATCTGTTGCGGGCTGGAAAAGAAATTCTCGTGGATGAACAGATCGTGTTCCGACAGGAACACGCCGAACCCGGGGTGCGAATGGTACCAGCCGACGATCTTGTCGTCAGGGTACTGCTGGTCTTTGATTTTGTAGATATGCTCCCAGGTGTCCTGGGTGAAGGTGACATGGGCGCCGCCTTGCGCCGCGTTGACGCCGGCGATGCAAGCCTCGATCACCGTGCGGTCGTTGTCCATGGTGCCAATGAGCACGCCGCAGACTTCCGCTTTCATCGACGTGCGAGCATGCTGGCGGATCTTGCGCGCCACTTCCGCTTCCATCACTACCACGGGCTGGGACTTTACTTTCACCTTGATATGTTGCGAAGTCATCGTGACGCTCCCGACGCGCGCGTGTCCTGCCGGCCTGTCGCGAGCGCACCGAGCACGGCCGGCTCGTCGCCTGCGACCAGATACGCTACTTCCCGATCCGCAGATCGGGCGGTGAAAACATCGAAAAGCGGCAGCCCCATCTCGGCCACCGTTCGTTTGCCGTACGCCTCCGCTCCACTGTAGCTGTGCGCCGTGATGACCGCGCGTCTCTGCCCGCACTGCGGACATTGCCCGCGCGCGTAAGCCACCGTACCTACCGCGGCATACACTTCTTCCTCCGCGCCACAACCGGCACAGGCCAGTTTATGGATCACGTCACGGCTGAACTCGAGCGCCACGTCTTTTGCGCCCAGGTCCTGCCGCGCGCGCGTGAGCAGTTGTTCGAGCGTAAGTTCTCTCGAAGTCTGTTGGACCACGATCATTTCTTCCAGCGTGTGGTGGCTCATGCAGGCGTCGTTCTCGGTATATTCGACTTTGTAGGAGGTGTGATTCAAACCCTCGAAGATGAACCCCTGGCCGGCCAGCACCGGCAAACCATGCAGCAGTTTCACCGCTTCCTGCACTTCGAGTCCGGCGATAATCGAAGAGATGGTGGGCGTGGTGGCTACCTTGCCTTCGCTCGAGGCTTCGAGCGCCAGCAGGTTGCAGGACATCCTCTTGTTGAGGATGGCCCAGTCAGTCTCACCCAGCGTGCATTCGTAACACGGCGGCCGTCCGGGAAGAAAAGCGCGCGCCACGCCGTTGATCCCCTCGATGGCGCCATCAATCCACGGCCGGTTCATCTGCCAGCAGGCGCGGTTGATCCACAGCCGGGCTTCGCGGTTGTCCAGGCCCGCCAGCACGATATCCGCCCAGTGAAACAGGCCCAGTCCCAGGCCATGCACCACGTCGCCGCGGATGGGTTGCACTTGAGCGTCAGGAAAAATGTTGCGCACGGCTTCAGCGGCGGCTTCGGCCTTGGGTCGTCCTATGTCTTCGGCGCGGTAGAGAATGCTGCGGGAAAGGTTGGAGGCGTCGATCGCATCCAGGTCCACGACCACAATGTTGACGAAGCCGAGCAGCGCAAGGTTTTTAAGGATTTCATTGCCCAGCGCACCCGCGCCGATGACCAGCACCCGAGCGGACCGGATCTTCTCCTGGTCCCACCAGCCGATGAGACGAAAGCGGCTGAAGCGGTCTTCCGCGGTAAGCGGGGTCCCCAGACCGGGCCGGTTTTGCGCGGGCTGGGGTGGAGGCGCCACCGGCTGGGTCATCGCGCTCCCGCGGTGATCTCCGGCTGCAGGCGCAGGATGTCACCATCTTTCACGGCGGCGTCGGCCAAGGTCTGCGCGTCCTGGATCTGGCGTCCGGAATTCTTGTGGTGAAACTTGTAGCTGAGGGGCGCTCCATCCGGCCCGTTGGGCGGGAGTTGAAGCTTTTCCACCAGCACGGCAATGATGCGGTTGGCCGGGGCGTCGTCGGGAAGCTCCACCGGCACGCGCTTGTTTTCCGTGGAATCGTAAACAGTGACTGTGATATTGGCCATGATCTCGTAAGGTTCCTGTCGCGCCCGTTCTACTCGCGCGTCGCCTTGTCCGGCGAAGCATCTTCTTTCTTGGACCCGCCGCGCACTTTGGCTTTGTGCACAAAGTCCGTGAACTCATTCCTGGCCGTCGCGGTGCCCACCAGATCCCAGTCGGCCTCATGCAGCAAGGCGTCCGTGCTGACGGCAAAATTCAGGTTCTCGGCTTCCGGTTCGGCCGAGCGCGCCACCTTTGACGTGACCACGCCCAGCAAGTTGCCGAGTTCGTCGTAGACCGGACCACCGCTGTTACCTGGGCTCACCGGAGCCGAGACTTGCAGCACGTCATTGCCAGGCGTGCGTGAAACAATTCCGTTGCTGATGCTGAAGTTCAGGCCCTCCGGATGGCCGATCACGTAAATCTTCTCGCCCGCCTGGACGCTGGCATACGTAGCCACCGGCTGGCGGAACGTGCCGTCGCCGAACTTGCGCTCCAGCCATAGCAGCGCGACGTCGAGACGCTTGTGGCGTCCCAGTACCGTGGCCGCAGCCCAGCCGTTCATGCCGTCGGAAACCATCACCTTTTGCGCGCCCTTCTTCGAGCGCCAGTCTTCGCCGTCGGCTACATGCCGTGCGGTGGCCAGCAGGTAGCCATGAGAGTCAGCTTGCAGAATCAACGCTGCGCCAAGCAGGCCGGAAGTGCTCTCTGTCTTCGAGAACCAGCGTTTGGCTGCCGGCGATGCCAGCAGCACCAGCGGCTTCAAAGTGGCGCTCAACTCAACGCCGGACATGATTTTCTCCGACGGAAGCGCCGGAAATGAGCTGCGTTCATCCAGGCCGGACAGAGCCACGCCCACCGCGTCAGGCGCCGGCGCCCAGGAGAGCGAAATCGCCAGCATCATCAGGATGGTCGAAAAGAAACCGCTGACAATCATCAGCCCGAGCAGGTAGGACCACCAGGCCTGTAGCGCGCGCGGCGACTGCTTGCGCACCGTCACCCGCAGAATGAGGGCCACCAGGGCCAGCAGCGGTAGGAACAGAACCAGCGGAGCCAAGGATAAGCGCGCCCACCAGGGCACCGGATTGGGGAGCCGCGGGCGGGGCGGTTCCTGCACCCCCGGCGCGGGCGGGGGCGTCCGTTCAACCTCTTGTGTAGTGATGACGATGCGTTCCATGAAACTTGTAGTTACCTGGGGAGGAAATCTATCGCGACAATTTCTGCTGCCGGGAAGTTAACAGTTTTATAACGTATTTGGCTTGAAATCAAGGGGAAGCGGGCTAGAAGAACCATACGTAAGGTCGTTCCCTTACGGGCGATAATTGTCGAGGAAGTTGCCCACGAAGTTCCCTTCTTCAGTCCCGTCAGGCTTAGAAATGGTCCAGTCGTAAACGTCTTTTTGATCGACCACAATTTTCTCGCCGGATCGATGGCCCTTGACCAGGGTGGGCTCTGTCGATAGCACGCCGTTGATCGTCTGGTCCTTCCACTCCTTGACCTCGACGAAAACCTGCTCGAACTTGTTGTCTGGGCCATACAGCCGTATTGTCACGAACAGGACCTCGCCTTTGTTCAGTCCCTTCAAGAACCTCTTTTTAGTGTCCGGCAGTGTGGAACGCGCTTTCGCGACATAAGGTGCAATCGCATCTTCGAAGGCCTTTGTTCGGTTGTTAGAACTGGATACAGGCTTGTCTTTGGGAGCGTTCTTGGCCAACGGCGAGAGTTTGTCCCCGCTAGACTGCGAAGTCTGGCTTGAGAGGGGGACCAGTTGCAGCACGAGACAAGAAAGCAGCACCAGACAATTTCTGGTTAACCTTGCCATTGCAGGCGAGAGTTTAGCATGGGTAGACAATGAGATCTTGGGAACTTGCACGAGATGCTATTGTCGCTTGATCCCACAATTCTCCGTTGGCGGGTTGACAGGCAGGCGAAGAATCGTCGGAAAGGCCATCACCGGGGTCGCAATCAGCTCACCGTAGCGTAGCCATTGCTGTTGCAAGCCCGCTGGGTCGCGGTTGAACGGCCACGTTTGCAGTTCCACGCTGAACGCCAAGTTTCCCGGGGACGCGGTGCCAGGGACAGCTTGCGCCGGATTATTGCGCACCGGAATCCCGTACACCACCGTGAATTCGAGCTTCTGGTTGTGCTTAAGCACGGCGAAGGTGTCCTCCTCAGGCGCGGGACCGAACGTGGTGGGGTCAGTCCGTATGCGGGCAGTGCGCACTGGCGTGTCCAATTCAAAACGGCCGGCCTGCACATCGTCGTTGGTCTTGCCCAGCAAGACACGCTGCACGCGCTGCGCGCGTGCCAGGATGATGGGCGCGCGACGGCCATTCACGACCGTGATGTCGATCGGGATGTACACGACGTAGGCGTTCGCCCCATACGCGCAGAAGCGCGACGGTTCGAGCGCCAGTGCCGTAACTTCAACCCCTGCCGTGGGGTCGGGCGTGGGAGAGGCCTGCGCCTGTGCGGCTGGGGATGGCACCGGCACCTTTGTTGCCTGAGCCCGAGTTGGCCCGCCTGCTTGCGCCGCACCAAACGTTACGGCGAGTCCTGACAATAAAGCCGCAGCTAATATGAATAAGAGCGTGTATGTCCTGCGCCGGGCCAAGTTGCTTATCCTTCCGACCTGTTCTGTTCTGCAAGTATGCCCTGCTCACGTGGCTTACGCAAGGCTTCTGCGACAGGTGGTGAGGCTTTAATCAACATTAGTGCGTCGGGAATGACTGTGTGGCACCGGCACTCCTGCCGGTGCTTGCCTCCTTCAGAAGGATGCTTCGGCTCTTAGAATCGCGCGGGAACGTTTACCCGCATATTGACATTCGGCACAACCCAGGCCATAATGCGCCTTGATGAAGGTTGGTCAGAATATCGCTATTACCATGCCGGCTACCTGCACAACAGGTACAAGCACATCCCTGCGATATTCTGGCGAGCCGGTGAAATGAAGTAAGAGCAATCATAAGTTCCCGACCCACTCGCCAGCGGCGAGTGGGTTTTTTATTTGGTCGCAAGAGGAGCCGTGGAGGAAGGCAATGTCCAGAGCAAAAAACTTCGACTTTGAACCCGGTTATGGCTGGCGGGCAGTGGTGCCCGCGGCCTCCGCCAACTTGGGCCCAGCCTTCGATAGCGGCGCGCTGGCCGTTCAACTTTATCTGGACGCCTCATTCACACCCAGCGAGAGCCCTGGACTGAGCCTGGAATATCGCGGGCAGACGCCGGAACGTTTCCCGCTCGACGATTCCAACCTCATCCTCCATGCGCTGCGTTTCGCCGCCGCGGAGCTGGACGCTCCGCCACCGTGCGGTCTTGTGAGTGTGGCCAGCGAAATTCCGATCAGTGTGGGATTGGGCAGCAGCGCTGCTGCGGTGATCGCCGGACTTCTTCTCGGCGCGCGCTACTCGGGCGCCGAAGCGGAAGCCGAAGAACTTCTGCGCTGGGCCAACGAGATCGAAGGACACATCGACGACGCCGCAGCGTCTTACCACGGCGGCCTGGTGTTTTCGCTTTCGAACAATATTGACCGGGTGGTTACGGTTCGCACGGATTTTCCGGAGAGCATCCGTCTGATCGTCGTTAGCCCGGAGCAGACCGTGCCGACGCGCCAAGCGCGCAAGGTCCTCCCCGAGACGTACGGTCGCGATGACGTAGTGCACACCCTGCAGCGGACCGCAATCCTCGCCGCCACTTGTTTTTCCGGCCGCTTTGAACTTTTTCCCGAGTTGTTTGACGACAAGCTGCACCAGCCTTACCGTCAGCAGCTCGTTCCCGGCATCGAGCACTGCCTGGGCTTGCGTATGGAAGGTCTTCTTGGTGTGGCCATCAGCGGTTCAGGATCGTCGGTGATCGCGTTTACGGCTCGCAACCATCAGGCGATCGCGGAAGCTTTGCAGGAAATTTTCGCGGCCGAAGGAATACGGACGGAGGCGCGTTTAACCTCCGCCGACAACCGCGGTGCATGGGTCACACGCGAACCGGTGCGGGCGTCCAAGGCGCTGGAACCAGAGCAGTCCAGCTTGAGGAGCAAGTAAATGAGTCCCAATCGTTTCATCATCATGAAGTTCGGTGGTACTTCTGTCGGCGATGCGGCGCGCTTCCGCCAGTGCGCCGCCATCGTTTCCATGGCTGCACAACAGGACAGGATCATCGTGGTGGTCTCCGCCATGGCCGGTGTCACCGATCTGATTTTTCGCACCATCGAAGCTGCGCGCCACGGCGACGCTGCGGCTACAGACGCCGGTCTCGAGAGATTCTCCGCCGTCCACCGGCAGATGATTCGCGATCTTTTCACCGGGACGCAGCTTACTCGAGTCGAACAATTCTCCGACGGTGTATGCGAGCAACTACGCAAATCAGCCCAGGCTCTGCTCACGTTGCGCGCCGAGATTTCAGCGCAAGCTATGGATTCGCTGGTGGCCCTGGGCGAACGCATTTCCTCGCGGGCGCTGGCGGAGTATCTGCAGCAGACTGGGACCTCCAGCGAGTTTGTTCGGGCAGAAGACGTGATCGTTACCGATTCTGTTTTCGGCAATGCCAATCCCGATATCGAAGCCACGCGTGTGAAATGCCAGGCTGTTCTCCTGCCGGTGGTCGAGCGCCGGGCCATCCCGGTGGTGGGCGGCTACAGCGGCGCCACGGCAGATGGTTACACCACGACGCTCGGCCGGGGAGGGTCGGACTATTCAGCCACTATCCTTGGCGCAGCCGTGCACACGGACGAGGTCTGGATCTGGACCGACGTCGACGGCGTGCTCACCGCCGATCCGCGTATCTGTCCGGGGGCCAGCACGTTGCCTGAGATCAGTTTTGCCGAGGCCATTGAGCTGGCGTACTACGGCGCCAAGGTGATCCATCCTCGCGCCGCCTATCCGGCGGCTGAAGCTGGCATTCCCGTATGGATCAAGAACTCTTTCCACCCCGAAGCCGAGGGAACCAGGATTACTCGCTCAGCGTGTTCCGTCAACAAACCGGTCAAATCCGTCACCTGCGTGAAAAAAGCTACGTTAATCACGCTGGTCACACGGCGCGATGTGCATCCCGTTGAGCTCTGGGGACGGCTCTTCCTGCGCCTGGGCCAGGAGCAAGTTGAGGTTTTGTTTGCCACCCAGTCGTCACCCGAACACGCTCTGGGCCTGGTGCTGCGGGCTGAGGATGGCCCTCGCGTGCTCAAGCTGATCCAAAACATTTTCCGTATTGAACTGGCCCAGGGCGTGCTCAACCCGGTGGCGGTTGACAACGAAATCGCCGTGGTCGCTGTTCTAGGCGAATCCATGAAGGGGACCTGCGGCATTCTCAGCAGGGTATTCGCTGCGGTCGCCCGCTGCCAGGTGAGCGTGATCGCGGTAGCTCAGGGCGCCAGCGAACTGAGCATTTGTTTTGCCGTGCCTGCAAAATCCGTCGCCCAGGTGGTTCGCTCCGTGCACGATGAGTTCTGGCCCGGTGTTGAATTGGCTGTCCCTGCGTGCTTGGGGCTCGGCACGATCGCACTTTCAGAAGCCCCAGGAGGTCAACGATGAGCACATTGTCTACCCCCATCGCAACCGCGTACGTGCTGCGCTGCGTCCATTGCGGTGCGATTGAGGCCGCAGCCGGCGCCCTGTTTCGATGTTCAGCCTGTGCCGAGCTGCTCGAGGTGGTTTATCCGGAGTGGGCCGGGGCCTCGCGCGAGTTTGGGCTGCGCCTGAAGGAGATTTGGCGTGAGCGCCGAAGCTTCAACCTCCCTGAGAACTCGAGCGGGGTCTGGCGTTTTCGCGAGCTCCTGCCGCGGACCGAGCGGGAAAACATGATTTCTATGAACGAAGGAAACACGCCCTTGATCGAGCTTCGGGCGAAAGGCCGCGCGCGCGTTCTGGCCAAGCACCAAGGCATGAATCCCACAGGGTCGTTCAAAGACACCGGCGTCTCCGTGGCCATCAGCATGGCCCGCGCAGAGGGCTTCCGTTTCGTCTGTTGCGCCTCCACCGGAAACACTTCGGCTTCCGTTGCCGCCTATGCGGCGCGCGCCGGGATGCAAAGCATTGTCCTGTTGCCGGCAGGCCAGGTGGCCTCGGGCAAGCTGACGCAAGCCCTCGAATACGGCGCGCACGTCCTCGAGTTGAACACGAACTTTGACGGCTGCGTCCGAGTCCTCGACCAGGTGGTGCGGAAATTTCCCGCATATCTGATGAACTCGATGAATCCCTACCGCATCGAGGGACAGAAAACCGTGGCTTTCGAGTTGATGGAGCAATTGGATTGGGCTGTTCCCGATCACGTGATCGTTCCCGGCGGAAATCTGGGCAACAGTTCGGCACTGGGCAAAGGCTTCTCAGAGTTGCGCCAGCTCGGCTTGATTCAGCGATTGCCGAAGGTCTCCATTATTCAGGCCGCCGGCGCTAATCCGCTGGTGCGTGCTATGCGGGAGCATGACGGCGAGCGTTTGGCCCCAGTCGAGCCTGAAACCCGGGCCACGGCTATCCGCATCGGCAATCCGGCTTCGTGGAGAAAGGCCGTGGCCGTGCTCAAAAATACAGGCGGCGCATGCGAAGACGTGAATGAAGAGGAGATCGCTCAGGCCAAAGCTGAACTGGGAGCGGAAGGCGTGGGATGTGAGCCGGCCTCTGCGGCCACGCTGGCCGGCCTCAAGAAGCTCATGCACAGCGGATTCGTGAAGCCGGAGCAAACCGTGGTCCTGGTGCTGACCGGCCACATGCTCAAGGACCAGCAATATACGTCGGCGTCTTCCCGGCGCTCGTCCCCGCCTATGGACGCCGATGCTTCCGCCGTGGTGCGTGTACTGGAGAAAATGTATGCCGCGAACTGAAACTGTTGCGGTCGAAGCCGCTGCCGTTCCCGGCTCAGCGCCGCGGAAGAAACGGGTAGGTGTGGGAATCGTCGGTTATGGCATAGTGGGCAGGGCCGCAGCCGAGATCCTCACCGCTCACGCCGCCGAAATCGCCCAGCGCACTGGCATCTCCGTGACCGTTACCGGCATTTGCCGTCGCCGCGTGCAGGAAAAAGCCGCGGAAGGCGCCGTTAACGGGCTCACCGCAGTCGCGGATTGGCGCGAGGTCACCGGCGCCGAAGACGTGGACATCGTGGTGGAAGCCATCGGTGGCACCGACATCGCCCGCCAGGTGGTGCGCGGCGCGCTCGAGAGCGGCAAAGCGGTGGTCACCGCCAACAAAGCGCTGCTCGCGCTCCACGGCGAAGAGCTCTTTACGCTGGCGCGGGAGAGGAACCTTCCTCTGGGCATTGAAGCCAGCGTGGCCGGCGGTGTCCCAGTCATCCGAGCGATCTCTGAAGCGCTGGCCGCCGATCGCATCCGCGCTGTGTACGGAATCGTCAACGGCACCTGTAATTACATCCTCACGCAGATGGAAGAGCACGGCTTGGAGTTTGCGCAAGCCCTGGAGCAAGCGCAGAAGGCCGGCTATGCGGAAGCGGACCCGGCTCTCGATATTGACGGCCTGGACGCACGCGACAAGATCGCCATCTTGGCTCGCATCGCCTTCGGCAGCGCCGTCCACGTGGCCGAGGTGCCGGTGACCGGCATCCGCCACGTGACCGCCACTGACTTCCATTACGCGCACCGTCTGAACTCGACCATCCGTCTGGTGGCTTCGGCGGAACGTACAGATGGCGGGCTGCACGTTGCGGTCGAGCCTTGGCTGGAACCGCGCGATTCCATGCTGGCCAAAGTGGACGGGGCCAACAACGCTATCTTCATCGAAGGCGAAAAAGTCGGCGCGCAGATGCTCTACGGGCGCGGCGCCGGCGGTGGCGCTACGGGGACCGCGGTCCTCTCTGACGTACTGCAGATTGCCCAGCAGATCGCCCGCGGCCAGTCCGTCCCTAGCATTCTTTCGGGTTTTCACAACGCACAACGCAAGCCCTTGCTTCCCCGCCCCCGGCCGGTGGCCTGGTTCCTGCGGCTCACCGTCCTGGACAAACCCGGAATCCTCGCGCGTACGGCGGAGGCCATCGCCAAACAAGGCATCAATATCGACTCCGTAATTCAAGAGCCCAACTTCCCCAAAGACCGCCTGTCATTTGTGATTACGCTGGAGCCGGCCGTGGACAGCACAGTCCGGGCCGCAGTGAACGCCATCAACGCCTTTGAATTCATGCGCGAGCCGGCGCTTTTGTTGCCGATGATCTCGAGCAAGGAGGAACATGTGTGACCTCGGCTGAATCGCTGTCGCACCTGTGGGTGAAGATAACCAGGCGTGGGGCTGGCTGTCCCGGTGGCCACTGGCCAACCGGCCTAAGATTAGAAGCGGTTAAAATTTGTTTTATGACGGTGGAAACGGCAATTTTGGTTTAGAATGCAACTCTCCTCATGGACTCGAATTTAAGAACCGATAAGCTCCTTGACCAGATCGGCTGGAAGCTACTCCACGAGCTGCAAGTCAATGGACGGCTCTCCTACGCCGAGTTGGGGCGCCGTGTGGGCTTGACTACGCCAGCAGTGGTGGAGCGCGTAAAGCGCATGGAAGAGGCCGGCATCATCGTCGGCTATCACGCGGACGTTGACCCCATGAAGGTAGGAATGCCGATCACGGCGTTTATTCGCATGTCGGTCGTAGGCGACGTGTTCACGCGCATTACCACGGTGGTGAAGAATTCTCCAGAAGTGGTGGAATGCCATCGCGGCACCGGCGCCGACTCGTTCATCATGAAAGTCCACGTGCGCTCGGTGGAGCATCTGGAATCGCTGATTGACCGGCTCACGCCGTTCGGGACTACTTCGACGTCGATTGTGCTGTCGTCGCCGGTGGAGCGGCGCGAAGTCCACAAGCCTGACGAGAACACGCCAGCCACGGCTTCGCCCGCAGCGCACGCTGCGGCCCACGCCGCGCAAGCCGCGCAAAAGAAGTAAGTTTCTGAAATTCCGATCCCGCCAAGCGGGAGAGCAATCCCTATTCCCAAAAAGATGTCAAACCCGAGTTTCTCGTAGCCATAGGGATCCCTCACTCCGTTCGGGACTTCGGAGGGAATCGAGCCGGAGCCCGGTGCTTGAGCCCATCGGCAACTTTGTCGAGCCAGCGCAACTCGGACTTGAACTGTTCGATGACCAGGGTCAGCATCCAGACCGCTTCATGATGCGGATGGCCGACTTCACGTGAGACGTCGCGCAACGTAGCCTCCTCGCGTTGCAGCTCGGCAGCCAGAAATCTTCGCCGCCGCTCAACCTGCTTCCTGACAACTCCTGGCCGCGCCTGCCAGGAAAGTGCAAGCCAGGTAAGAAACCGGGGACGCTCCCGTTGCGCGGTCCAGTCCTCTTGCTCCAGGGCATCGGCCAGCGCGGCGCGACCACTCGCTGTCACCGCGAACACGCTGCGGTCAGGACCAGCGGCAGGCCCGACATCTTTGCCAGCGCGCAACAGGCCTAGCCGTTCCAGCTTTTCCAGGGAATAGTAAACCTGGGGTCGAGAGATTCCCGCCCAATCGCGGACCTGCCGGCGTTCCAGCTCAAGATTTGCCTGGTATCCGTGCATGGGCCGCTCCGCCAACAGGCTGAGCAGCACCAGGTCCGGTGTGGTGAGCGCGCCTTTGCTCTTACGCTTGGCCACGGGCTTTACGCTTGCGGCTCCAATACCACCATACACACTGTTCCACAGGCAAGCTGGGATTGCGCGCCTGCGCGACCGCCGCGCGGAAGACATCCAGCACGCAGATGTCCTGATGCTGGCCTGTAACGCGGCATAGCCGCTTGTACATGTGTTGCGGGTTGGCGCGCGCCAGACGGTCCATCGTCCGGATTCCGAGCATCTCGAAGTCGCGCAGCATCGCGGGGCCAACCGAAATTAGATCTTGTAACCGGCGGTCACCGGCCGGCACAAAGGTTTTCCTTGACATGAATCGCAACCTCCTCTATGTTTGTCACTAGTCTAATTTAGACTAGCACTTCCAAGGCTGTCAAGCAGGATCTTAGGATGCGCGGCATTGCGGCCTTTTTCCCGGTCTTGATGGCCTTTTGCAGCCTGGCTTCAGGCCAATCCAACCTCAAGGAGACAAGAAGAGATATGACTGTGAAGCGGATTACTCCCGTTCTCTATGTGAAAGAAATTGAGCCCTGCATCACCTTCTGGGTCGACCGTCTGGGTTTCAAGAAAACAGTTGAAGTCCCGGACGGCGACCGCCTGGGTTTTATCATCCTGCAAAAAGATGGACTGGAGATCATGTACCAGGGCTTTGCCAGTGCGGAAAAGGACGCCCCCACCGCAGCCAAGGAGATCAATGGCGGCCGCACTTTTCTCTACGTTGAAGTGGATCATCTGCAGGACGTCATCGACGCGATCAAAGGTGTTCCCATCGTGGTCCCGCTGCGGACCACGTTCTATGGGGCGAAGGAAATAGGCGTCAAGGACCCTGCCGGACATGTGGTTGTCTTCGCGGAAATGGCGGCTCCGTCGCAGAGCTGAACAGGCTTTCACTTCAAGTTCGCGAGCTCGTATTGCAGCGTACGCCGCGATGCAGCAGGTAAAACTGGCACGGCATCCAAACGGGAGGAGGAAAAACGGATGCCGGATGATAAAAACAAGGGTCGATCGCAAGATCGTAACCTGATCAGCTTAACCCAAGAACATGAAGTGCGTTATTGGACCAAGGCACTGGGAGTGAGTCGAGAACAGTTGGAGGAATTGGTGCGCCAGCACGGCCACTCTGCCGCGAAGATACGCGAGGCGTTGAAAAAGAAAGCGGCCTGAGTTCCATGGCGCTTTTGGTCGCGCCGTTTGCCGCCGTCGATGTATCGCCCCCGCTTGACCCATTCATTGTGTTGCGCCGGGATGATGGCTGCACACAAAACTATCATTTCGGTTTTGCGCGTTCGTATTGCGGCGGCCATGCCAAGTCGTGTCCCAAGGTCCGTGCCGCGATGAGCGGCCAGTAAGGATCGCGCAGGAACTGCCGCGCGAGAAAAACGACGTCGGCCTGGCCGTCGCGGATGATCGCATCGGCTTGTTGAGGATCGGTGATCAGCCCGACAGCGCCGGTCAGGATGGCGGCCTCGCGGCGAAGGCGGTCCGCAAACGGAACTTGATATCCCGGCGCTAGTGGGATTTTGGCCGAGGCAATGTTGCCGCCGGACGAACAATCAATCAAGTCCACGCCCAGTTTGCCGAGGACTTGCGCCAGCGCAACGGAGTCTTCGATTGTCCAGCCGCCTTCGGTCCAGTCGCTACAGGAAAGGCGCAAAAACAGCGGGTATTTCTCCGGCCAGACTTTGCGCACCGCCATGACCACTTCACACACCAGGCGGATGCGATTGGCGAAAGTGCCGCCATATTTGTCCTTGCGCTGGTTGCTCAGTGGGGAGAGAAATGAATGCAGCAGATACCCGTGCGCGGAGTGGATTTCCACCACTTTGGCGCCGGCGGTTTCAGCGCGGTGCGCGGCGGCGGCAAACGCTTCCACGATGGTTGCGATCTCCGCCTCGCTCAACGCCTGCGGAACCTGGTAACCCTGCGCAAAGGCAACGGCGCTGGGCGCCACGATGGGCGTCCACCCGCCGGCCTCCACCGGAAGCGGCTTGCCGCCCTTCCATGGCTCTGACGTACTGGCTTTGCGTCCGGCATGCGCGAGCTGGATTCCGGGGACGGAACCTTGCTGCTCGATAAAGCAAAAAATGCGGCGCAACGGCTCAATCTGCTGGTCACACCACAAGCCCAGGTCGACCGGGCTGATCCGGCCGTCCGCAGTCACAGCGGTCGCTTCCGCCAGCACGGCGGCGGCGCGTCCCACGGCACGGCTGCCCAAATGAACCAGGTGCCAGTCTTGCGCCATGCCGTTGCGGCAGGAATACTGGCACATGGGAGAAACCAAAATGCGGTGAGAGAAATCCAGGCTGCGCATCCGCAGCGGGTCAAATAAGTGAGGCATAGAGTAAGGGATTCATTGTATATAGAAGCTCACAGGAATCTTGATGGATAATCACCTTGGGTCTTTTGACGATTGAATTTTGGCTGAAAAGAGTTCAAAGTTTGTGACTATGGAGCAGTTTCCGCTGAAGTACAGCAGGTACCAGGATGATTGGGGATCCGGCGCCCGAGAGGGATATGAAGACCGAGGCTCGTTCCGCCCACCGCGGGCACCGAAGAAGCAATCAGGAAGTTCAGTGCTGCGCACGCTCGGGATGCTGGCCATACTCGGTGGCATCTTTTGGGGCGCCTATCTATGGACACTAGACCGCGACATCGTGGGAGCTCTGCAGCAGAACCACGGCCCGGTCGCTATTATTGCCCTGGGTGTCGTGGTGTCGCTTCTCGGGAAATATGTGCGCGTTTAGCTCCGAACGTCAGCGTCCAGTCGCGTAGTACCCAGCTCTCGCCTGGACCACCAGATCCTTTTGTTTGGTCTTCAGGCTGATTTTGTGATAGCCGGAGCCGGGATCAGTACGGTCCGGCGTATAGCCCAGGCTGTATTGATTGCGAAGCTCCTCTTCAATTTGCGAGTAGATTTTGGACACACTCTCCTTGCTTGAGGCCTCAAAGAGCCGGCCGCCGGTCTCCTTGGAGATCTGCTCGAGGACCTTCTTGCCGTCGACTTGTTCCTCCACAGGATAGCGACCGCGACCACCGCGGTGGCCACCCCCTCCCCATCCTCCGAAGCCCGTGTAGGGTTCGTCGCCCTTGAAATAGATGGAGTAGACAATGGTGTCCGCGCGCTGCGCGGCTTCGATCGCGTCTTTCAAGGATTCTTTGCTGCCGTGATCAACACCGTCGGAGAGGACCACAATCGCTTTGCGCCCGGTCTGCTTCTTCATCAGCTCGTTGGACGCAAGATAAACGGCGTCATACAACACTGTTCCACCACCGCTATGCGAGCCGCCACCGCGGCGGCGCGGATATCCGGTACCTGTTCCCGGAGAGTTAGCTCCGCGTTGCCGGTCCAGATCCGGCCCTTGCAACTGATCCATTGCCGATCGCAGCTTCTCCCGCGAATCAGTCAGGTCTTCGAGGAGCTCCGCGTCAAAATCGAAATGAATCAGAAACGCCAGGTCTTTGTCGGGCCGCAACATGTCGTCGAGAAAACTCAAACTTGCCGTCCGCTCCTGGTCGAGTACCCGGCGCTGGCTCAGACTGGTGTCCACGAGCAGGCCCAAGGTCAAGGGGAGATCGCTCTCCTGGGAAAAATAATGGATGGATTGCGGCCGGCTGTCTTCTTCGAGAATGAAATCGTCCTTGGTCAGATCGTGGATGATCTTTCCGTGCTTGTCGCGCACCGTGGCGGGCACGTTGACCACCTTCACCTGCACTGTCAGATCGGGCTTTTGCTGTGCCGGAAGCCCGCCGGGCAAGGCTGCGTAGACGGCGAACCAAAGAGCTGAACGCCGCAAGTTTCTTCTGAACCGGTCGATGTCTGCCATAAGTCGTGCCCTCCGCTCAGCCGAACCGAATGAGTGTGAGTCATGACCGCGCTCGAACGGCAGACTCCAACCGAAAGGTTTTTTACCCAGCCTGTCAGGTACGGCGTGCTGGTTGGATGATTGATCAAACCATTGGGGCAAGTCCTCTCGACGTTAAGAAATGTAATCTTTGTTTTGAACGGATCGAGATCCTGGTCTTAACGCAACTCTTCTATAATGAGCAAGTTACGCATGTAAATGAACGTGTTCAAAATTATCCTTGACAACTGCGGGGCGCCGTCGTAGAGTGGTTTTGAACACGTTCAATACGGAGGGAGGATTCATGATTCCCTACGAAACCACGATCATCGTCACTTATCTTCTCTACCTGCTGATTAGCGTGAACCTGACCATCTGGGTTGCGCGCACCCTGCACAAACGCGGCGCCATCTTCCTGGTGGACGCTTTTCACGGCAACGCCGAGCTCGCCGCATCCGTCAACCATCTGCTGGTGGTGGGTTTTTACCTCATCAATATCGGCTTCGTTTCGCTGGCCCTCAAGAGCAACGCCGTGATCAACACTTCGCGCTCGGCCATTGAGATGCTCAGCGATAAGCTGGGGTGGGTGCTATTGATCCTGGGCGGCATGCACTTCTTCAATCTGTATGTCTTCACGCGTATCCGCAGCCGCGCGCAAAACCAGTACCCACGCCGGCCTCCGGTTGCGCCGGATGCAGTCCTCAAAGTTTCGGTTCCACCGCCACCCCCGCTGCCCACAACGAGGTGAATTATGGAAAAGCTTTACGTGCTATATGATCCCAAGTGCGAACTATGCGAACGGCTGAAGGACTGGTTGCTGACGCAGCGGACCTGGATTGGACTCGCCATGATTCCCGCCGGATCGGAGAAAGCCAGGAAGATGTTCCCGACCCTGGACACGATCGCATCGGACAACGACCTGGTTGTCGTCAGCGACGAAGGCCAGGTTTATCTCAACGATCGTGCCTGGATCATGGCGATGTTCGCCCTGGAAGACTATCGCGATTGGGCGTGCCGGCTCACGCATCCTTTGCTGATGCCGCTGGCGCGCCAGGCCTTCGCTGCCGTCTCCAAGAACCGGCACGCTCTTTCGCGCTGGCTGCGCGTTGCCGATCCTGAGGCCTTGGCCGCCGAATTCCGCCGGGTCAGCCTGGAACCCTGCACTGTGGGCCAAGAAACCATCTCGGACTACCTGCAATGACCATCACACAGACGAAAACACGCCCTACACCCCGCGCTGAGGATACCCGGCGACGGATTTACGAATCCGCTCTTAAGCTGTTTCGCGAAAAAGGATTCGAACCGACCACCATGCGCGACATCGCCGCCAAGGCCGGGGTGGCTTTGGGCGCCGCCTATTACTATTTCTCTTCGAAAGAAGCCATCGTGCTCGAGTTTTACCGCGAGATGCAGGAGAGCAGCCACGAAGCCATTCTTGAGGCTCTCATGGGACAGCGAAAACTCAAGGACCGCGTTCGCGTGGTGCTGGAGAAACGCCTGGAACTTCTCGCGCCCAACCGTAAGTTTTGCGACGCTCTCTTCCGGCACGCGCCCGACACGCACGATCCCTTGTCGCCGTTCAGTTCGGAGACGCGTCCCATTCGCGAGCGCGCCATCGAGCATCTGCGGGTTGCCCTCGAAGGCGGCGACGTGAAGGTCCCCGCCGACCTGAAACCACAGGTACCGTTCTTGCTTTGGCTCTACCAGATGGCGGTGATCCTCTTCTGGCTCTACGACCGCTCGCCGCACCAGGAGCGCACGCAAAAACTCATGGAGAAGAGCCTGGGCCTGCTGGTGAGCATGCTGCGCTTATCGGGATTGCCGCTGATGAAGCCGCTGCGCAAAACCGTGTTGGAGTTGGTGGAGACGGTGGCGGTGTAGGGGCGGCGAGATAACCATGTCGTCAAAATGGCTCTCAGCATCGGTGGCAGAAAACAAAAGAGAAACCGGACTCAATGGAATTCTTGTCTTGTGCGCTGCTCCGATCTTTGTCTACTGGCTATGCTTGGCCTTTGCGA
>Ga0126379_10000203_pt1 | contig 31032 bp, 33 predicted proteins | sample PanSoiMetPlot_24_FD_92640 | JGI IMG/M metagenome (GOLD analysis project Ga0126379, IMG submission 92640) | Tropical forest soil microbial communities from Panama - MetaG Plot_24 | ecosystem: Environmental > Terrestrial > Soil > Tropical forest > Bulk soil | place: Panama | collected 2016-02-17
GAAGTGCTGATGCCGTTAGACGATCCATAATGCCCATCGAAATCCGCCACCCCGCCTAGCCAGTCCGTGAATTTGTATTGCCCGGCGATCTCCCATCCATTCAGATTGGCTGATGGAGAGTTGCGGAAGCGCATATAAGAGTAGCCGCCGAACAATTCCACCTTGTCCTGTGCTTGCGCCGAAAGTGAAGCGAGGAGGAGCAGACCGAGCACTGGCAACAGTTTTTGAAGCATAGTCCCTCTCATTTAGAGTCTGGAAACTTAGAACGCTCATTCGCTTTCTAATTTCTAGTATGGGAAGCCTCCCTGTTACCTGTCAGTTTTGCCAGTGGGGCGAGGACTACACGACGTGCTTCTCTGTTACCGTAAGACCTGCATGCCGGGGAAGAAGGGGAGAGGCAAAACGGGCGGAGTCACGTTCAGGACGCGGTATAAGCTCCGTAGCTGGCGGCGAGACGTGAATTTCTTCATTTCTCAGCTGTCTCGGGGTGTAACAGAGAAGGCGTCAATGTGGGACATCAAGAAGGCTAACACGCCGGTCACAGCGAAGCCGGAACACAAAAGCATGCAGGCAAATCAGTCGCGGCTCGGGCCGAGCATGCTCGTGAAGGGCGAAATCTCGGGCAACGAAGACCTTCTCATTGATGGTTCAGTTGAAGGAATCGTCCGACTCAACGAGAGAAAACTATTCGTCGGACCAGCGGCAAACGTGAAGGCCGATATCATAGCGGGCCAAGTCATCGTTAGGGGGACCCTAAAGGGGAACGTGTGCGCGAGGTACAGAATCGAAATCGGAAATGAGGGATCGGTGATCGGCGATTTGATAACGCCGCAAGTTCTCATCGAAGACGGAGCGTGGTTCAAAGGTTCGATCGAGATCGAGAAGAGCGAAGGAAAGCAAGGCGAGGCAAACGCCCTTTCTGAGACAAAGTCTGCACCCGCCAAGGCCGTTGCAGCCGCAGTTGGTGGAACCAATAGCTAGTTCGCAAGGGAAAGCCCGCAGGCAACTTTTACGCCGTGCACATTTACCAGGAACTCGGCTCTCGTGTGGTCACGAACCGTATAGGATCACCCTTGGATTGTGGTCCCAAGGCTCCTGGTAATACCAAAGCTCGACGCTTTCGACTACGTGCCGTTCGCCGGAAAGGCCGATGATGCGGTTTTTCCCCCCGGGCCAGATTCGGTCGCGAACGGCCAACTCCTGCGTCGTACCATCTCCGAAGTGGATGATGACACGGTCGAAGAAAATGGCGTCGCTTACTCGCAGCTGAATTGCGCGAAAGACGCCATTGCGACGCGTGACCTCGATACTTTCATGATCCCGAGTGCCGTCAATCTGTATATCCCCCAAGAAATCCCAAACCTGCCCTTGCGCAGGCAATGGGATGGCAACGGAAAAACCTAGAAAGCAGGCCAATAACCGCGTAATGGTCTTCGTTAGCATCAAATTCTCCAGCGATGTTAGGCAATAGATTTGTACAAGACTCTATCGACGTTCCCCGTGCCTAGCAACATGGCCAACGCCTGGGCTTGCCCAATAATTAACTGGATCGCGCTGAGTTGTCGTTGCTAAAACGCAAGCACGCCTTTCGGACCCCAGGACTTCCCACTGAGGAAAGGAAACCAGCTCCGTTCTCCGCCTTGGTGGATTGAGGGCCTAGCCGGGCGCGTGCCTGGGCACGTCTTTTGGTTGCCACGGAGCAACGACATGGATTCGTACTGTCCCCGAATATATGGAGTCCGTTTGTCCCCGCACTTAGTGGCATGAGTAATCCGCAATTGCGGGTTATCGCGTGCTGCTAGCTTGCGCTCGGAACGCAACTCGGCACGGCGTGACAGCCGAGATCTAACGGGGGAATGTCTTGAGAGCACAAGCGGTACAGTTGGATCCCACGGTACAGGGCGAGGAGTCACGGAAATTCGAAGCGCGGCTGCGCGAGAAGGTTGTTGGCCAAGACGAAGCTGTACAGGCGGTTGTAGACCTCTACCGAGTGTTTCGCGCCGGCCTGCAGTCCCCGGGCCGTCCCATTGGTAATTTGCTATTCCTTGGGCCGACGGGCACGGGGAAAACGAGGATCGTCGAGGCAGCTGCGGAAGCGCTCTTCGGCGATCCGCGCGGAGTGATCAAGGTTGATTGCGCCGAATTCCAACACTCACACGAGATTGCGAAACTCATCGGTTCGCCTCCAGGCTATTTAGGGCACCGGGAAACGCACCCGGTAATCACCCAAGAGGCACTCGCGCAGTATCACACCGAGGAATTGAAGATCAGTTTCCTGCTATTCGACGAGCTCGAAAAGGCGAATGACGCGCTCTGGCAATTGTTATTGGGGATTTTGGATAAGGGGACTTTGACGCTGGGGGATAATCGGCGGGTTGACCTATCGCAAGCAATGATTTTCATGACTTCGAACCTCGGTGCTTGCGAGATCACTGAGTTGATGATGGGCGGAATGGGCTTTGCAGCAGCGGTGAGACCTGAGCGGAAACCGCGGCTGGAGGAGAAAGTTGAGCGAATGGCGTCGGAAGCGGCTAAACGGAAGTTCGCTCCGGAGTTCATGAACCGCATCGACAAGACCGTAGTTTTCCGACCTCTACGCAAGGAACAGTTGGAGCGAATCCTGGAGATGGAGCTTACAATGGTGCAACAGCGGCTGGCAGAAACGCCGAGGGGACACTTCGTGTTCCGAGCAACGCAAGCCGCAAAGGATTTCTTGCTCCGCGAAGGTACGGACCTAAAATATGGAGCTCGTCATTTGAAACGAGCGATCGAGAGGCATCTGGTTTATCCCCTCGCAAGTCTGCTGGCCACGGATCAGGTGACGACGGGAGAAACGATTAAAGTTGACTGGAACGGGATGACCAGCGGACTGATGTTCCTGAAAAAAAACATGAGCTAACACGCGTTGAGCATCGACCTGAAACCGCGTTGTGGCATTGCGTTCGAATCCAAAGACTTCCCTGCAATACCTAGAAGCCGGAATAGAGTTTGCTACTAACTTGATCTTAAGTCGGATGTATACACGAACACATCCCGCAAAATGAACTAGCTCGGCCGCAAGGCGCCTTCCACAACCAAATCATAGGCTTGATCCAGGTCCAGGCCCTCTGCAAGCAGGGGCCGCAACCATTTTTCGAGAAAGACTTCAGGATTCTCAGAAGACACAGTCAAGAGATGTTGCAGCCTGGTATTTTCACCGCCGCTCTTTGCGGAATGCTGAAGAAGCTTTAGCAATTCCTTGTTGCGTCTGTTTCTTCTTTCTTTTGTCATTCTCAGCCGCCAACTTTCCCACAGACGTGTTAAAGTCCACGATTTCCCTCAACGCCCCTCGATAAAAGGGGGAAGCCAGCTTTCGCTAGCCGGCTTCCCGAACGTCAATTGCCTCTCACTCAAGCCGCAATAAAAAGCGTCCGGCCCTGGCGATTCACCAGAAGCAATGGATCGCTTCCCGCTTTCTTTATTGCGCCCTGGAACTCAGAGACGCTCTTCACCGGCTGGTGATTGACTTCCTGAATGACATCGCCCTTGCGCAGGCCGGAGTCGGCGAGCTTGCTTGCTGGGTCGATGTCAGCAACCACCACACCGGTAGTCGATGTAGGAAGCCCCAGCTTTTCAGCGGTGCGGGGCGTCAGATTTGCTACTTCGACGCCCTGCAACGCTTTAGATGAGTCATCACCCTCGTCGGATTCGACTTTGGCGGATTCCGTGGGCATTTCCGCGAGTTTCAACGACATGTCCTTCTCAGCGCCGTTACGCAACAACTTCAGTTGGATCCTCGTGCCCGGATGCATCAAGGAAATGTTCATCCGGAGCTGGTTGCTGTCGGCCACAGGCTTGCCGTTCACTTCCAGAATGATGTCGCCACGCTGTATGCCGCCTTCCTGGGCCGGACTGTTCGGGCTGACATCGCCAACGACAACCCCGCGGGCTTCCTTCTCATGAAACGCTTTGGCCATTTCTGGAGTCATGTCCTGCGGCACGATGCCCATGTATGCACGAACCACCTTGCCGCTCTTTAGAATCTGGTCCATCACTTGGTGTGCCAGGTTAACAGGCACTGCAAAACCGATGCCTTGGCTGCCCTTGGAGCCTTCCGCAATGATCGCCGTATTGATGCCGATGAGTTCGCCACGGTCATTGATGAGGGCGCCGCCGGAATTTCCCGGGTTGATCGGTGCGTCGGTCTGCAGAAAATCCTCGTAGTCTTCAATGCCAAGATTGCCTCGGCCGGTGGCACTGATGATGCCTTTGGTCACCGTCTGTCCCACACCGAAGGGGTTGCCGATGGCCAAGGCGGTATCGCCGACTTCCACTCTGGACGAATCGCCGAGAACTAACGGCTTTAGGTTGGAGGCATCGATTTTCACGACCGCGATGTCTGTTTGGGGATCTGTCCCAACGATCCTAGCCTCCAATTCGCGTTTGTCAGAGAGCGTTATGCGAACATTCGTCGCGCCGTCCACGACATGATTGTTCGTCAAAACATAGCCCTCCGGGCTGACGATTACACCAGACCCGAGGCTCTTTTCGCGACGTTCCTTCGGGATGGCGAATGGGCCATTCTCGTCGCCAAAGAATTGGCGGAAGAATGGATCCAACTGGGCCCCCATTTCCGGCGCGCCTTTAACGACTTTCGAACTGGAAATATTGACGACCGATGGCAAAACGTTTCTTAGCACGGGCGCGAAGCTGGATTTGCTCGGCCCCTCGTTACTGTCCGCCATTTTGATCGTAGCCGGCGGATTATTTCGCGCTTTCTCGGTAGTATGTGCGATTCCCAAGCCGGCAGCGCCCAGAACCAACCCAAAGACTAGGGCAGCAGGTCTCGAGAGAAAAATCGACCTTTTCTCTGTCATTTATCCTTCCTTCAGCAAGAATTGCACCTCGCTGGAGCTATTCCGGAGGTTGCGTGATCGTTCATCACATTTATAGAGACGCCTTCGGACTGACGCGTGATTCTCCCCAGTGGTAGGGAGAATCGCTACCGTTGATAGGGGATATGCAAGGCCAAGCAAAGTCGCGAGTTAAAATGGGCAGCCGATGAGATTTTGTCAAACCTCAAGAAATTATGCCCTTGCGGACCGCGTACAAGATCAATTCAGGGAGGCCGCGAAGATTTAGCTTCTCCATGAGGTTTGAGCGGTGACTCTCGACGGTATACACGCTTAGGTTCAGCAAATTGGCAATGTCTTTGTTTGACTTGCCTTCTGCGATGAGCTGCAGGACTTCACGCTCTCTCGGCGTCAACAGTTCATAGGCATCTTCTGTGCCGGACCGTTTGAGATTGCGGACATAATCATCCAGAAGCACCTTGCTGATTGCCGGACTAAAAAACGACTTACCACCAGCGACCACATGGATCGCTTTGATGAGATCCGCTTCGGCGGAATCCTTTAACAGATAGCCGCGTGAGCCGGCTTTTAGGGCCCTTAGAACATAGGTCTCATCCGAGTGCATGCTCACCATCACGATTCCGAGTTCAGGGTTTTCCTGGGTCATTTGATGTGCCGCTTCAATCCCGCTGAGATTTGGCATAGCAATGTCCATGACAACGACATCGGGTTTCAGCGATTTTGCCAGAGCTACCGCCTCGCGGCCATCCGACGCTTCGCCGACGACGCTCATATCGCTTTCGCGCTCAAGCATCAGGCGCAGGCCACTGCGCATCAACTGATGATCGTCAGCCAGAAGCACGCGAATCTTTCTCATCGCTCAAACAATCCCTGCGCTGTCCAGTGGCAGCTCAACGTGCACGACGGTGCCTTTCCCCGGTGCCGATCGGAGAAAGAAGACGCCGCCGAGTTGGCGCACGCGTTCTTCCATTCCCAGGATTCCCATCCCGCGGGTCCTGTCCGGCTGGAACCCCTCTCCATCGTCGCTTATGTCCACCACGACCCTGCCCGCTTCGGCCTTGACCACCACCTTTGCATTCTTCGCCCGAGCGTGGCTGGCGGCGTTTTGCAGCGCTTCTTGGACGACTCGGTAAATACAGACCTTCACTTCATCAGGGGGATCACTTCTAAGTTCTTCGGCATGAACCTCCACCTGGATGTCGCTTCGGCGCGACGTTTCGCGGGCTTGCCACTCCAGGGCGGGAACCAGCCCGAGATCGTCCAACATAGGCGGTCTCAGCAATAAAGCAATGTCGCGGATGGCCTTCACTGCCGTATCGGCGGCAGTCCTGATTCGTCCCACTTGGTCCTGAGCGATCTTGTCTTCCGGTGAGATCAACTTAGATAAATGGGCGACGTCCAACAGAAGTGCTCCCAGCAGCTGGCCCACCTCATCGTGCAACTCCCTGGACATGGCTCGTCGCTCAGCTTCTTGCACATCGACCAGCCGCCGGGAGAGTTGCGCTAGTTCCTGACGGCTGTTGGCCAGCGCGAGATATCGTTCGCCGCCAGCCTGCTCCAGGCGCAAGATGTAATAGCCCGCGACGAGTGACAGAAGCACGCCTGCCAGCAGCGTCAACAGAATCATGCCCCGAAGCCTGGTTCGCAGTCCTTGAAATTGCTCTGCCAGCGCCCGGTTCTCACGGTCATATTGCTTGTCGTTGAATTCAGTGAGCGCTGTCGCAAACTGCAGAATTTTCGTTCGCTGAGGCATAAGTCGTTCATACACCAGACTGTGTCCGCGTTGCCTGCGTTCAGCGTTTGAGCTCGAGAGCACTTGTCTAAAAAAATCTTCTTCCGTGGCTACGCCCCTCTCAATTTGTGACAGCAGCAAGCGTTCCTCTGGAGGGCCATTCTGCGGATATTTAGCGATTGCGACGTGCGCGGCTGCTCCCCGCGTTGTAATTTCCTCCGCGGCAGGCACGTCGGAGACGATTGCATCGCTGAGCAGATATTCTTCCATCTGATCCGCGTATGCGTGGAACGAAACCACCACGGTGATCAGCGCATGGCTCCGAGCTGCAAACCGTTGGGTGACTTCGTTGGACACCGCATTCAGCCTGCGCAAATCGCGTAAGGAATGCGCACCGGCGAGGACCATCAACAAGAGCATTCCGCCAAATCCGCTGAGTAGAATCCCGCGAACCGTCTTCAGAGTCGCCGTGGAATCGAGCTGGAAATTTAGTTCTGCTTTCCGCATGATGAGCTTCCAATCACAACCCTTGCTAGCTTCAGGATAATGCAACCGACACTGGCCTTGCTTCAGAGCCCTGCTGCTTCACCTTGTTAACACAAAGAGATGTCCTGCGCCGCTTTCGAAAGGGGCTGGCAGGGGCATCCCTGAGAGCCAGTCTAGCGGTCACAAGTCCTACCGTCAGGCTGGTACCGATAGAGCCACGGGCTGGGCGTTCATCGGTAGAAAGACGGCGCGACTCTCGTAAGGCAGGATTTCAGCCCATCATTCGCCTGTGCGGCACTCAGTATCCGGCGGTAATGTAGCTGGCGAACTCAGGGTTATCGTGAAATAGCGAAGTAATGATTCCGTCAGAAAAGTAGAGCCAATCATGGACGTCCCACGTGTCAGTGTCGCGAATTCCTCGTTCCCACAATGCGGCGTGAAAAACTTCGCGTTCAAGGGTCTCGACGTTCTTGAAGCGGTCATTGCTCCAAACTATCGAGATCGTTTTTCGCTCATAATCAATCGCACCCTTGCCCTGCGAGTGTCGGTAGGCATGCGTAGCTGGATGATAGATGACGACATAAGTGATGCAGGCGTAGTCCCGAGCCCCACATATCAGAACAGATGCCGGCGGCGGAGCGAATGAGGAGCCTCTCGTGTGCCGAGGCTGCATAAAGAACGCCGCTAGGGAAGCCCCCATGAGGGATATGCAAACAAGGAATATCCGTATCAAAGCGAACTCCTGAAAAGCAAGCCTCGATGGCTCAAGCTAGAAAAACCGGAGATAATGTTGCACTGTCAAAAATGACAGCCCACGCCATTTATGGAACCGCTGGAAGGCCGGCCAGTCACCGCGTGAGATTGGCCGCGCCCTGGGTAAGGACCATGTAGTCATTCACTTCGTTCTGCCACGGCGCGGTGGGATTGCGCCGCCCACTCGTCGCCGTTCGCGGCGGGCGCTCAGTCTGGCCAAGCGAGAAGCCATCTCCTCGGGGGATCGCCAGCGGTTGCTGGGTGCGGGTCCTCGCGCAACATCTGAGTCGCGCACCCTCGACAGTAAGCCGGGAGGTTGCCTGCCATGGAGGGCGCGCGCAGTATCGCGCCAACGAAGCCGATCAGCAGGCCTGGGAGTTGGCCCTACGTCCCAAGTCGTGCCTGTTGGCCACGCACAGCAAGCTGCAGGAGATCGCTGCGAGTAAACTGATGCAGGACTGGTCGCCAGAACAAATTAATCCACTGATCCTTTGAGTGGCCGACAGATAGGGGTTTGACGAATGGCGGAGAGAGTGGGATTCGAATCCACCAGCTATATGGTAACAAAGGAGTTTTGCGGCGCAACATGGCCTTCTAGCGCAATGAAAAGATAAGGATGGGAATTCTTAGTGCCCCCTTATTGCCCCCGCAGAAAGCATGTGCGACAAGTTGTCTCTGTGCGAACGCTTTCAACCTCCTGTCGAGTGAGAGTTACTCGATTTTCTTGGTGAAGACGCGCCACATGCCACGAACCAATTCGTTCAGGAGGGTCGACCTTAACTTCTGGGTTGCCGACAAAGCGGAACGATTCAACTGCGCAGTCCTGGCGAGAGGGCGAACACGGAATCGATTGCCACCACCCGTGCGGACTCCCAACCCCGAAAACTACACAATTTGGAGTCGATTCTTATTTCTCTCGTCCCCACACGGATCCTGCGAAAATCCGTCTTAGTTGGCGAGGACGAGAGAATCTGGCGCCTTGTAGACGATTTGGCCGCGAAGGAGGGTGAGCTGACATTTCAGACTCTTTAGATCGTCGGAGGGGATGGAGTAGAGGTCGCGGTCCCAGACAGCGAGGTCGGCGTCTTTGCCGGGTTCAAGCGAACCAGCGCGATTTTCGAGAAAGAGTTGGTGTGCGGCCCAGATGGTGTAGGACTTGAGGGCGGTATGAATGTCCACGGATTCGACAGTGCCGAAGGGCTGCGTGCCGGTTTGCGTTTTGCGGACGACGCTGGACCAGAGGCCGTAACGAGCGGGAAAGGGAGTGACGAAAAAGTCGGAGCCGGCGGCCCAGATGAGGTTTTTTTGCGTGTAAGTTCTGTAAGGCATGAGGCGCGCTTCGCGCTTTGGGCCGAAGCTGGCTTCGTAGAGTGCGCCGATCCACCACATAAAGGGCGGCTGGGTTTCCGGATAGCCGGCATCGTAGTCGCGTTGAAGTTGCGCCATGGTGTCGATGGCGTGATCGGTAGGAATGTTGGCGTGAATGATGCCGTGGCGAAGGCCCTTGGTCGGCTTTTCTTTCAGTAGCGCGGCATAGGTATCGACGACCGTGTCGATGGCGCGATCGCCGACGGCATGCGTGCTGACGTGATAGCGGGCGTCATGAAAGAGCTTGACCATGTCGCGATACACGGCCAGCTCGATGTTAGGATAGCCGGTGTTGTTGCCGTCGAGCCTGCCGTCCTTGTACCAAGGCTCGTAGACCCACGCGGTGCGGCCGCCGCCGCTGCCATCCATGAAAAGTTTGACACCGCCGGAGAAAAGCATGCCGTCGCCGAGGGATAGGGGTGGTTTCGGCTGCGTTTGCAGTTGCGCGAACGCGGCGCGGGCCGAGTCCATCGTTCGGCCGCCCTGGATGAGCGCAAAAATGCGCACGGTGGATTTCTTTTCGTTGACAAGTTCTTCGTAGAGCTTCCAGGCTTCGGGCGTGATGCCAGGATCCTTTGCGGCGGTCATTCCTTCTTTGTTGAAGTCAGCCATCATGCGGAGGAGGCCGTTGCGGCGCTGTTCGCGCGTGTAGGGTGGGACGATTTTCGTCACCAAGTCCATAGCGGTTTCTTTCAGGACGCCAGCGGGCTTACCTTGTTCGTCGCGAACAATGATGCCGGCTTCAGGATCCTTCGTTTCCGCGGTGACTTTCGCTAGACGGAAGGCGTAGGAATTGGCAACACCGTAGTGTCCGGTGGTGTGCCGGAGCCAGACGGGATTGTTGGGTGCGACTGAGTCGAGATCCGCGGCGGTGATGTAGCGGCGTTCGTCGAATTTGGCTTCGTCCCAGCCGGCGCCGCGAATCCATTCGCGGGGTTTCAGCGTGGCGGCTTTTTTTCGGATGAGTTCGAGGACCCCCTTGATGCTGGTGACTTCGCTGAGAGTGAGGTCATAGAGTACGGAGGTTTCGTCGAAGTGGCAGTGAGTGTCGATAAGGCCGGGAGTGACGGTGAGGCCGTGAAGGTCGATGGCCTTGGCGGATTTCGGCGCGAGTTTGCGAATTTCTTCGTTAGTGCCGACGGCGGTGATTTTTCCGTCGTGGATGGCGATGGATTGGGCGATGGAGTCGCGGGAATCAACGGTGAGGATGTGGCCGTTGAGGAGGATGAGGTCGGAGTCAGGAGACTGACCGAAGCAAGGAGGCGCGCACGAGATACAAGCAGCGAGGAGAAGCAAGGCGAAAGCATTCGAACAGAGACGGATCATTCGAGGCGCCTTTCGATGAAAGATAGACTTGCGGGCAAGAGCCTATACCGAGTCGGGGAAAATTGCCGAGTGAATTCCGCTTCGAGTGGCCGGACAGGCGCACCGACAGGTGGTTGCTGGCGGCTTGCACAATCAACCGCCGTTAGCACCAACGCAAGCCGACAGGTAGGCAAGTTGCAATTAAAACTGTGCTCATTCCAGCGTGCTTCGTACTTCTGGGCGAATGACGGGCTGTGCGGAGATTATCCAGTAAAACCGACCGCACCATTACTTCCGGATTGACAATCCAGGACCCACCTCGGCTGGCCCGCGTTGGCAGGCCACCGGAAACGGCGAAACGTGCGGGCGTGCCTATCGTTCGTCGTCCAAAGAGTTCGCTGATGTAGGCCAGTTCTTCGGGTTACCGTGCTCGTCTACCACGAGCGATTTCGAGCCTGGCGGCAAAACCTGAAGCGACTTTAAGAACTCGATGATGTCGTTCTGAAGGTCGGTTGGCAAAGCATCGAATGCCTTGCGCTGAGTAAGGGCTTCGCCGTTGTGTGCTGCCACAGCTTCGCGGGCCGTTGTGAACTTCCCATGATGCATAAACGCACCGCCCTGATTGTAGAAACCCCACAGTTTGCGGGTGATGAACTTGCAGTTCCCAGCAAAGAATCCAGGCGATCCAGCGGGCTGGTTCTGGTCGAGGGGTTCGCATTCGGGATCGGTCTTCGGATCGCTGGTGGCGCTGATGTCATGCAGCTTGAGGTCGGTGTACGCGGGCACCAGAACGACGCCACGATGCGCTTTCAAGCGAGGAGGTGGCAACATATCGCTCGTCAGGTCCACCGTGAGTGGCGGGGCGCTAACTGGATAGTTCGTGGCGCCCAGTTGCAAGTTAGGCGAATTTGGACCGGTGGCGGGATTGTACGGATTAGGCTCAAAGTAGATCCAGGCCGGTTGCCCTGGAAGACCAGGGTTATTGCTTGCTGTAAGGGGCAAAGTAGCGTGGCAAGCGGCGCATCCGATTCTATCGAACATGGCTTCACCCTTTACGTTCGCGCGTTCGATGTCTGGATCGTTTGGAATTACGCGGCCCGGGACAGCCAGCGTGGCCTGGAACATGGAGGCAGCAGTCAAGTCGGCTGTCGTTAACTCGTTGGCGAAGCCGTCTCCATCGGGGTCGGCATTGGGTCCGAAACGCTCTTCAGACTGCATCCCATGGTGATGGTTGAAGGCATTGTTGCTGAACTGCCTGATTGAGATGACATTGCCGACCTGATGCAACGGCCGGATGATGAGGCTTGGCGGAGTCGTGCCCTTGCTGGCGAGGCTGGGCGCCGCTAAGCCTTGCACTTGAGAAGTATTCCAGGTTCCGTCCGCGTTGTGCGTCAATATGCCGAAGGACACTCCCTTAGACATCAACTGTGTGCTGCTTCCCGAAGGTGTTGCGTCGCGTTCTACCTGGAGATCTGCAGTCATCTGCCGGGCCAGCATCTCAACGAAGCCCGAGCCATTCATGCCGATGGTTTTTCGGTCGTTGGTGGCGTTTTCCATGGTGACGAACTTTCCGGATTCGTCCACGGCGCCACGCGTCATAATGCCGTCAGCATGGTCGAAAGTCAGATGATCAAAGCGCTGCGCCAAGACAAAGACTTCCGTCACGCGGTCGCCGCCTCCACCTGGAATGGGGGCATTGTGGCAACCGGCACACGAGTTGGCGTCGGGAGAGGACAGGCGATCGAAATTTCTCGGGAACACTAGCGGCGAGCTTGGATCGGAAATGGCGGCGCCGGTTCCTTTCGACCTAGGCCGCCCTGCACCCTCCTGGATCGTAAATTTGGCATTGAAAAGCTGTGAGCCGAACTCGATCAACTTCCTTGTCGGGGTTGTAAATTCTTCACCGTCCTGAAGGTGCCCACGTATCGCCACCTCTCGGCCAATTTGTGAGGCAGCGCCCTGTCCCAAGGCGGAAATCGCAATGAGGAACGGAGATAACCCAGCGAACCATCGGCAGCTTCTTCGGAAAGCCTTAGTCATGACGTAATCCTTTGCTCCTTTGGCCTTGAGGATATGAAAACTCACACACCAACCGCGAGCGCGAAATCGATCCCTGTCCAAACTGAAGGCTTACGTTGCGTGTAAATGAGCCTGAGTATTAAGAGAAGAATACGCCGTTACGTTCACTGCCAATCTGCGCAAAGTGGACGATTGTCGACGCCGGGTCGGAAACGAACTGGAAACCGTGCCCGGTGCTTGGGGGCGTAGTGGCTGTGACGGCGATGGTTACATTGGAGACCTGGAAAAAGTCTCCAGCAAAATGGTTCACGGGATCGCTGAAGCCGACAAAGCTCTTGGTCACATTGCTCCACTCAATGTCCAGCGAATTGATGATACCGCTCGCGAACCCCAATGGCCGCGCGGGATCCAGACTGTTCGAAACCTTGAAAGCGTCGAATACCGAGCAGATGTTCTGCGCCTTCAATCTGGCTGTTCCAGCGCCCAAGTCTACTTTGGCACTGCCGGGCGGCAGTGGAGTCGTCCAGAAGACAAGACTCTCAGAAACGCCCGCATCCCACGAATGGAACCCCAGAGGGCTGTCTGGCAAACCCAAAGGATTTCCCGCCGCCGGACCCGGCGGCAGACTATCAAGTCATATGAACGAGAGCGTGCCGTTGTGCTGGAGTCCGTCGACGCCGATGAAGACGCCGGTCATGAACCGCCAGTCAGTATGGAATCCGTATGTCGCAGCATCCCCTGTGTCCAGCCTCGTCCCCTTACCTGTAAAAAAGAGGTCAGCTTGGCCAATCATTCCCTGAAAGTCAGTGATCGTTGAGGGATCAGCTGGTCCCGTGACCGGCCCAGGAAAGAAGAAGTGTTGTCCCGGCGGAGTCGTTATGTGTGGAATAGGCCGCGGCAGGTCCCGGCAGGATTGCTGCGCCGCTTCCTGCGCAAATGCCGGCGGCCCTAGACGTGAGCCGAGCAAGAGTCCTGCTCCTGCGGTTGCACCGGCCGCTCCACGGATGAGATTGCGCCGGCTTAGCCGCTCTTGCTGAATTTTTTTCCAGGAAGTAGAGTCCTTTTCAATCATTGTTGTTCTCCTTCAACTCGTCGGCAGCGCACACAAAGAGACTGTGTTCAATGGCAAGCGATGGCCTGACTCCTGAAAATACGTGCAAAGAAACCATGAGAAACCGCGATGAGAAGGGAAACCCGGGGACTGGCGTATTCTGCGCCCGCGTCGCAGAGCATGTCAAGCGACAATTCAGTGAACTCGGTGCACGGGTGTGATAAGCCCGAATTCATGAAAATGAGAGCACCGGACCATAGGTATGGCCGGCAACCACTTAGCTGGATAGTCGCCTAGAAGAGACTTCTTCACCGCTGCTTTGCGGATCATCTCGGGGATTATGGGGTATGCGGAATTATCCAGTGAACCCAACCACACCGTTACTTCGGGCTTGCCGACAATACGTTCTCAATTTTAGGTCTACTGAGCACGGAATACGAGATCGATACGTGGTAGCATCGTCGGTGAGATGACCGCGGGCTTGATCGATGGCGGAGAGGGTGGGATTCGAACCCACGGTACGGTTTCCCGCACGCTCGCTTTCGAGGCGAGTACTTTAAACCACTCAGTCACCTCTCCGCGTGGTTGTAACTCCCATCGTAGCAGAGCCTTCAATTTTCCGGCAATGCATCTCACCGCAGTGTGCCGTTTGCCTGCTCCGCTAGCGTCGTTCGGCAAAAAACGATTCAATTACCGCCGCACATTCTGCCGCAAGAACCCCGGTCGTAATTTCAACCTGATGATTGAGACTCGGATTGGAAAGAATCTGGAAATAAGTGCGCACCGCGCCTGCCTTTGGATCGTTCGCGCCGTAGACCAGGCGTGGTATCCGCGCCTGAATCATTGCCCCCGCGCACATGCTGCAAGGTTCGATGGTAACGTACAGAGTCGTCCCCAGAAGACGGTAATTGTCTACAACCCGCGCTGCTTTGCGAAGTACGAGAATCTCCGCGTGTGCCGTGGGGTCGCAGTCCCGGATGGTGCGATTTCCTGAGCGAGCGATGATTCTCCCGTCATGAACCAGCACAGCACCAACTGGCACTTCTCCGGCAACCGCCGCGGAGCGGGCCTCTTCGAGTGCTTCTTGCATGAAGCCGATGTCCGAATCCATATCGCACGAGAATAACACGCCGACGTAAGCCAAAGGCTGGGCGACGAATCCACAAATGGTCCCGCATTATGCGGATTCGCGCCGCACGAAGGCAGATTGCTTGACAATTCCGCCCTGCCGAAACAAACTACACCCATGCGGGAGCTTCTCGAACGGTTATTCCAAATCGATTTCATCAAAGGCCTCGCCGTCACCTTCCGGATGCAGCATCCGAAGGAAATTGTGACTGAGCAGTATCCCCTAGAGCGGCCTATGGTTGCGGAGCGATACCGCGGCGCGCCGCGCCTGAATAACAATCCAGAAACCGGCGAAACGCTTTGCATCGGATGCAATTTGTGCGCCCTGGCCTGCCCGGAAAATCTTATCGTCGTCGGATGGTCGAGAGACGACGCGACTCGCAGAAAAGTGCTGACGCATTTTACTTACGACACTTCGCGCTGCATGTTTTGCGGGTTGTGCGAGGACGCCTGCCCCACCGATGCTTTGGAACTGACGCAGGATTTCGAAATGGCTTATTACAGTCGCGAAGGAGCTATCTGGGACCGGCACCGCTTGGAGCAGGGCCCTACACCCGCGCGTTATACCCGTTAAAAGATACTGCATGGAACTTCGCAAAGATCCCATCACTCAAAGCTGGGTCATCCTGGGACAAAGAGAAGTCGGTGCGGAGGCTCCGGAGCAGTGCCCCCTCGAACCCGCAAAACTCGAGAAAGTTCCCGCCATTTTGACCTGGCCTCCCTCTGGTCCATGGCAAGTGCGCGTCATACCGCATCCTGAGCCGCTTTATCACGTCGAAGGCGACCCCGGCCGGGTGGCCGAGGGAATGTACGACAAAATGGGCGCGCTCGGCGCCCATGAAGTTGTCGTCGAGACGCCCCAGCACGACCGCCGATTGTCTCAGCTCAGCGACGAGGAGATCGAGCGCGTGCTTTGGGTGTGGGCCTCGCGAATCGCGGACTTAAAGAGAGACGCCCGCTTCAAATACATCAGTGTCTTCAAAAACCAGGGCGCGCCCGCCGGAGAAGAGTGGCCTCACTCGCACTCGCAAATAGCCGCGACCATCTTTGTGCCGCGCCGCATTAAGTATGAACTGAGTTCCTCACACGAATGGTTCAAAGACAAAGAGCGCTGCATTTTCTGCGACGTGGTGCGCCAGGAAGAAAAGCAGGGAAAGCGCATCGTGGACGTTCAAGGCGACTACTATGCGTTGTGCCCCTACGCCTCACGCGTGCCTTACGAAATCTGGTTGCTCCACCGCCGTCACAATCACACGTTCGAACAGCCTCGGCCGGGTGCAAACCGCCGTCAGTTAGCGGCGCTTCTCGGAAGAACTTTGCGACGCCTGGAAAAAGTTGCGCCCGCGTTTCATTTGGTGGTCCACACTTCGCCAAGCACGATGAACAAAAAGGGTGAAATGGCAGGATATTGGAAGACTCTTGCCGAAGATTACCATTGGCACATCGAAATCCTTCCGATCCTGGAAAAACGTAGCAAGTCCTATAGCATCAAGGAAGTTTATTTCAATGCCGAATTGCCGGAACAAGCGGCGGCCAATTTGCGATCGTTGGATCCCAATTCATGAAGCAATTCAGGCCCAGCCCGAGCGAAACAGGTGGCATGCTAATCAAACTGATCGTTTCGCTCTTCCTCCTGACTTTCTTCCTGGGTCTCTACTTCGTGCGCCATCCGATCTTCCGTTTTGCGGCGGAGTCCTGGGTTATCGAAGACCCTCTCGAAAAGGCCGACGTTCTCATGGTCCTGAGCGACGATAATTTCTACGCGGACCGCGCAACTCGCGCGGCAGAGTTATTCAGGGAAGGGAAGGCCCCTCTGGTGGTCGCCAGTGGGCGAAGGCTGCGCCCAAGTGCGGGAATCGCGGAATTGATGGAACACGATTTGGTCGAGCGCGGAGTTCCCAAGGACAAGATTTTGCGCTTTGCACAAGATGGCGACAGTACCCGCGAAGAAGCAGAAGCCCTTGTGAAACTTGCCAAGACGAAAAAGTGGCACAAAGCCATTATTGTTACATCGAATTATCACACCCGCCGCGCGCGTTACGTCTTCCGTAGGGTTTTTCCACAGGACATAGAGATACGCGTTGCCGGCGCTCGCGACGGCAATTTCGATCCGGGGAATTGGTGGGAGAAACGCAAATCCACCAAGCTTTTTATTCGCGAAATCGCCGGAATGTTGGTAACCATTTGGGAACTCAGGTCTGCTACGGAGTTACCAACCACTTAAGGAATAGGAGAGCTGGGAGAACTAAATCCACCATCCTTGGGGTAGTTATTCAACGAACACACTACATTTACTAGCCGCCTTTCTTGTTTACAGCCCCTAAGTACTGTATTATGTTGACTCTTCTGAGTCGCGGCTTCCCTACCAGCCCTGCGATGAGCGACTTCGAAAATCCCATTTTCGACGTCGAGGTGTCCGATGTGGAAAAGAGAAGATGCAAGATCTCAAGGAGTTGCTGAGAATTTCTCGGCCGCATCCGCGTTCGGTACGTCGCAGAGCTCCGAGTCCAATTCTTTTTCAAATTCTCCCAAAGCCGCTGCTAGCATCGGTCAAGGAATTAGAATTAAGGGCGAAGTGACCGGAACCGAAGACCTTTTTGTGGATGGTTTCGTGGAGGGAAAACTAAACCTCGCGGCCGACTGCTCCTTGACAATTGGGCCGAATGGAAACATCAAGGCGGATCTGATTGCTCGTGAAATCATCGTACGCGGAAAAGTCGAAGGCAAAGTCATTGCCCGCGACAGACTTCAGATTGGAAGCACCGGAGAGATTAACGGCGAAGTGCAAACTGGCCGGCTAGCAATCGAAGACGGAGCGACGCTGCGGGGGAAGGTCGAGGCAGGGAGGGTGGAGACGGCAAAGACTGCGGAATCCAAGACCGCGGCGGCAGCCGCAGCGTCCTCAGCGAGCAAGCCTTCACCTCAGCCTACGCCTCTTACCTCTGGGACGGCGGCGGACTGATGAGTTTCCTCAACAAGCTCGGGATTGGGGCTGGTAGTGGCAGCACGCAAGGAGTGCGTCACGAGGTTGCCGGGCCGATTCATCTAACTTCTCGCCCGCGCACTCCGGGTGCGCCGCCTCCGCAGGCGGGCTCACCGTTCGCGTCGGCAGAATTGGAATACAACCGGCTTTCGAACGGTTTGAAGGAACTCCTTTGGAACTTGGATGGCCTTGAGCGCGGCACGCTTCTCGATATGGGCCCGGCCTCGCAAACCACCTTGAGTTTCTTCATTGAGCGTGGCTTCCGAGTCTCTTCCGAGGACATCCTCCGCTCCTGGAAGAATTTTCTCAACGAGGAAGAGGCGCGTTTGAGGCAAGAGTTCGCTGCCGGCGAAACGGTCGAAATGACTCCGAGCGCCAGGGCCGCGCGCTTCATGAAAGAGAATCTGCAATACCCTCGCAGTTCGTTCGATGCCGTGCTTCTTTGGGATTTGTTGGACTATCTCGAGCAGGCTGTGGTGAAGCAGGTTGTTGCAAGTCTGACGGAATTGTTACGGCCCGGAGGCGTCGTCTTTGCGATGTTCCATAGTAAAAAGCCCGAAGGCTTCCAGCGCTATCGCGTCGTGAATTCAAGTACTCTGCAGATGGTTCCGACCACAGTTGTTTGTCCCGCCCAGCGCGTCTATCAGAACAGAGAGATTCAGGACCTCTTTGGCCGCTACCGGACCATGAAATCTTTCATCGGTCGCGACCAATTGCGCGAAACTCTCTTCATAAAATAAACCACGGCCCCTTCAGCCACTACGAACGAATTTGCCGATTCGCCAAATTTTCTCTTGCGTCCGTCAATTTCGAGGAGTACAAGCAAGGCGTGAGCTCATCGAGCTCCGGAGGGAACATGACTCCACCGGGCTTAGAGCTGCACCAAAACTGAGCGCACCACTTTTGCGGTGCGAGTCGTTCGAAACTGGCGCGTGCCGTTTGCGCGCTTTCGCAACGACACAGTAATTCGCAACGAGGGGAGCCTCCGGGCTCCCCTCCGAGTTTTTAGGATTTGCATTGCAAGCTAATGGTTCGTGGAAGTCTTGTGCCCGCGATGATGCCGCGTCGTGCTGTGCCGGCGGTGATGCCTGCTATGCGTAGACGTCTGGTTCGACGCGTTCGTTTGGGGATCGGTCGACGCCTGAGGCTGAGCTGCGGATGGCGAGGATTGTCTCGGCGTTGCGCTGACACCGGGAAGCAAGGTCAGTGCTCCCACAAAAAGCAAAAGATTGAAAATACGTTTCATGGATGATTTTCTCCTTTTGTTGCAGGTTCGCTGCGGCCTTATTTAATCACATTTCGTTTGAAATCGCAGGGCGGAGCATAAGGGAGATTCGGAATGTACAACGTCGATAGCCTGAGTCTGGCGGCCCGGCTTGTTTTTTCGCGATGGTGATGCTTTACTTCCCTACTTCCTCAATTCCCGGCCTTGAGCTGCTCCAGCCACCGGATCGCATCGCGCTGGTTGGCGATAATTTGCGCCTGCCAGACCAGAGCAATGGACATCGCGCTCATAACCATCAGGCAAACAATTAAGGCAACTCCGAGGTGCGACTCGCGAATCTCACTCCGAAAAACGCGGCGAATCCATTCCATGGTTGGGGTTCTCCTAGTACTGTTCCATTGCGAGTCGACGGGGACTCCGTTGTCTGTCCGCAGAATTTCTGCAATTGCGGCGCCAGACGTTGCACGCCCCCTAATCTCACTGATCGCTCAGAAAACAAGCCATTTGTCAGCAAATGGAAATTGGCTTGCTCAAAGAAAGCCAATAAAGGGCTGTGCAAATTTACTCTTCAATTGTGCAATTCTTTTTCGTCTGCCCTCGGATTTTTGAAACGACGCTCTCCAGCAATTGTTCCCAAACCTCCGGCGAGACCAACGGAACCTTTTGAACCCGCCCGCTCAGCCGTCCATTATTGGACGATTCCGCAGCCTCCTCAGAGTTTCGACCTTCGAGCAGTATGTTCCTGTCGCAGTAAGGGAACAGATTTGGCGCGGAATTGGCCGTCGCAACGGCCACAGAATGGGCATGGTGTCGCAGCGCCCGGTCATAAAGCTTGGTTAGCGCGCCGACGCAATGCTGAATGCTTGCGCCAATCGCGGCGGACCACAGCACACCATGCTGGCGAAACTCCATTTTGCGCTTGCGGCCCGCCGCAAGGAACCGCTCGACCTGTACGTCGGATGCCCCCGCAAAGAAGAAGAGCTCGTCAAAATCGCGCTGCCGTGCCAGTTCCGCCTCGCGCGCAGGCAGCCCCGTGTTTTGCGCAAGCTCCCGAGGCGATAGCGACCGCAACGTCACAATCGGGACGCTCGTCTCCTGAGAAAGCCTTTCCAGTGCGTCAGCAGCCGCGGGCAGCGCCTCCGCGGATGGAATACAGGTAAACCGGCCAAGCCGCAACGTCGAAGCTTTTGCGGAGCGCGAACCGCCTGCGTCCGGGCGCAAATGAAAATAATCCTCCGGCAGATAAACGCCGCATCCTTCTTCCGCAATAAATGGATGGGCATGGCCCAATTTCCGGCGCGGCTCGTCGAATTGCAGGCGCGAGCGGCTCGTCAACCAAACCGCGGGGATTCCCTCGTGGTCGAGCGCTGCGGTGAACTCATCAAAACCGGACACGCTTTTTCCGCGCTCGGGTAGCAGGGAGTCAACAGCTATGTAGAGAACGCTGGAAGCCTGGAACAAGCCAATCTCCGAAACCGAACTGTAATTCTAGCGAAAATCGGGTTGCTCTTTGCAGGAACAACAACAAAAAAAGCGGGCAGAAATCTCTGCCCGCCTCTCGCACACCCGGCTCATTCAGTCCGGGTTCTCTCTTTCGTTAGTTGCCAGACTTTGTTGCGGCAGCGCTAGCTTCCTGATTCGCCTTCGGAATGCTGACGTACCCGCTGATCGTGTCTTTACCGATCTTGTTGATGACGATCTCTTCGGGAATGTGCGTGCCGGTCATATAGAAGAAAATCGGTTCATTGGCCGCGCGGTTCTTCTTCTCGAAGCGCTTGTCCTCAACAACCATCGCCAGGTTGAACAGGTTGTGCTTGGGGTTTACACCCTTCAGTTCAATCGTGACATTCGCGACCTTCTGGGGGCGGTTCCTGCCGGTGACAGTGAACTCCGTGTAATCGCGCTCACCCAAGCGGCGGAGCTGGTCAATTTCATCATGGTTCTTGGCAATCAGGGTTCCCATCTCGCTCTTGGCCATCTTCAGGTCTTCGCGGGTGGTATCGAGGTCGGTGCGAACGCCTACAACCTTAGTGTCCACCGTCTTAACATCATCGCTGGACGCCTTGGTGGCCAATTCGGAATGCACGGAGGTATCGAGCGCCGTCACCTTCTGGTTCGTCTCGTCGTTCAACTTCGCCGCTTCCGTGCGGGCCTTCTTCAACTGTCCCTGCGTGATCTTCAGCTTATCCGTCACCACCTTCAAATCACCCTGAAGATCGGTATTCGCTTTTTCATCTTGCGCCAAACGGTCTTTCAGCGAGGACATATCCTGCTGAACCGACTGCTGGGTCGTCTTCAGTTGGGTCGCCACATTTTGCTGTGTGCTGTCCAGCTTCGACGACGCGCTCCAGCCAAAGGCTAATCCACCTAATGCAATTACCCCGAGAACCACAATCGCGGGAAGTTGCCAGGAAGGAGTACCCCTATCCACTATCTGATCTTCTGACATAGGTTTAATTTCTCTCCTCGCCCCTTAGGGCCATTACCGGATTTACCGGCTTGTAAAGCGGTCATGCATGCATCCAACCAAAAGTAGAAGGCCTCAAGCTGAGGTAAGTCATAGAAGAATCGGCGGTTGCTGGCAGTGCCTTCTAACAGGCCCGGTACTATACCTAGCAAAGATTACTTGAAAATACGCCCAACAGCATATTTTTTGCGTCCCAGAACTTCAGTAACATCAAGCACCAAACTCGCACGCGCTTGACATCGTAGACTCTGGCCAGCAGCCGGAACATCGTGCCACTCGGTTTTGTGCGGAAGCCATCCGGGCTGTGTGATTCTCCTCATCCGGGCGCTAAGTTACCGCCGTTACAATACCTCCCACGCCAGCACCTGCTAAGTCCCCTTGAACCCGCCGCAAGCAGTCGGAAACCCAACTCTCAAGCTTCGCTGCGGTGATATTCTCTCTCCGCTATGGCATGTCTGAGGGGAACACCCCCCAACGGATTGTTGTGTCCTTCGGTTGCCGTGAGTGAGAAATGAAACGGAGTCCACGAATCTGAACACTGTTTTGTGTCTTTTCCCATGCGGAACATTATGGCTCGTCCTTCCGGCGTTGCTCGCGACTCCATCACTATTTGCTCAGAACGCTTCTGTGCCATGCGGGTGAAAACATTACTTTAACTCAATGCCAAGCTTTCGCAGGTCGGACTGAAGCTGCGCGGGGGACTGAAACACAATGCCGTGCATTCCCAGTTGCGTCGCCGCCCGGGCGTAGGCCGGCACGTCATCCACGTAGATGGCTTCCTGGGCGCGGACTTTGCAGGCTTGCAGGGCCTGTTTGTAGATGACGGGATTTGGCTTGCTGGCTCCCACGCGGCAGGAGAAAATGCGCACCGGGAACAGCCGAAAGAACCCATAACTCTTTTCCATGTGAGCGACATGCAACGGGTCGGTATTGGACAGCACCGCCAGCCGGTATCGCCTTGCCAGCTTTTCGAGAAAAGCCTCCTCGTGGATGGGCGTGGGGTCCAGGGCGCGGTTCCAGACCTCTACAAACTGCTCAAAACTGAGCTTGCTCCCCAACCGCCGGGACACGTGGAGACGCCAGTCCGGCGGCGACATGCGCCCCTCCTGCCAGTCCTTCCAGCGAGGATCATTTTCGAGCGCAGACCAGACTTCTTCTGGGGAGAGCGACACGCCATCGGCGAGGCCGGTCATCGCGCGGGCCACATGGACTCGAATCAGCACGCGGCCAATGTCAAAGATGATGGCCCGCAACTTGGGAGTGGTCACGAGTTACTCCTTCTCCGTGAGCGGCAGAAAATAGCAGCGGTCATTACTTACTTTTTTCTCAGCTTGTGGCACGGAATAGGAGATCCCACGTTACTCTTTCTCGGCTTGCGGAAGGGGAGTGGTCCGATTTGCGCTGCCGGCGACGCTGACACTGGCTTGGCGTCGCGCCCGCAGGATGCTGATGATCGCAGGCAGGATCGAAAGAATGATCACAACCGCGATCACGTAATGGATGCGCTGGGTGATGTTGGGAACCAAATGGCCAAGAAAATAGCTGCCGAGGATCATGGTTCCCACCCAGAAAATGCCGCCGAAAATGTCGAAAGCCAAGTAGCGTCCGTAAGGCATCTTTGCTGCGCCGGCGACCGGCGGACAGAACGTCCGCACGATGGGAACAAAGCGCGCGAGAATGACGGCCCTCCCGCCGTATTTTTCGTAAAAATCATGCGCGCGCCGCAAGTGGCTGCGCTTGAAGAAAAACGAATCCTCGCGCCGGTAGAGCGCCGCTCCCGCCGAGCGCCCGATCCAGTAACCAATCTGATCGCCCGCAATCGCGGACAACATGACCGGCGCAAGCAGCCACCTGAGAGGAATTACGCCCGCGGCAGAAAAAATGCCCGCCGTAACCAGCAGGGAATCACCGGGAAGGAAAAAGCCTACAAAGAATCCAGTTTCAATGAATACGATCGTGCAGATGAGTGGCGCGCCGCCGCTGTGGACTAACTCCTTGAGTCCCTCGGGGTTGAAAAGCAAAAAGAAGAACTGACGGATGGCGTCAAGCACTCAGACCTGTTCCTCGCACGAGAAAAATGAATGGATAATCCTATGGGAACCAAAACGGGCCCGCGCCTGCGCAAGCCCGTGACAGCACCCAGTCCTATACGGTAGCAGAAAACGGGCAAGTCCTCGCCACATTCGTGCCACAGGAAGATCAAGCTGCCAAGGGCCACGAGCAGTATGCCGGGACGAATCATACCTGCACCTCCGTCAGCCACATTTGACTTCTTTTTTTTAGAACGTTCAGTGCCTCTGATGGGAGTTCCGCTTCCGCCTTCTTTTCCAGCAGGCCTTCAATGCGAGGCAAAGCGCGCAGCGCCGCGGCAGCGCCGGCCTCGATGGCCTCATCGGCTCGCGCGAAATCGTCCCAGGCCAGGAACTGCACGTCCGGCCGAAGAACAAGGTCGGCATGGCGCTCCCAAAGCTCGAGTTGATGCTTCTGGGCAGCGCCCACTGCGCGGCTAACCACTTGGAAAATATTCGTTGGAGCGCCGCGGTGGCCGTCCTGCAAGCCAACGGAAACGCCAATTACCGTTTGTGCGCCGAGGCTACGCGCAGCCTGCGTTGGAACCGGCGCCACCAGGCCGCCATCGGCAAGGCAGCGTGTGCCAATTTCCACCGGTTCGAACAAGCCGGGGAAAGCGCAGCTCGCGCGGATGGCGTCGACCAAATTGCCTTGCGTAAAGACTACAGGTTCGCCGGTTGATAGATCGGTCGCCACAACCGCCAGGGGAATCTTCAGATCTTCAAATTGGCGGGAGCCAAAAACGCGCTCCATCAGTTCTGCAAGGCGCTGATTGCTGGCAAGGCCAAGCCGCGAGACGCGCCAGCGGGCGATGTCGCGGAAGCGGAGCGTCCTGCAAGCATCGATGATGCGCTCGAGCGATGCGCCACTGGCATAGGCCGCGCCGAGGATACTGCCCACGCTGCTGCCGGCGATGTGAGAAACCTTTATGTCGTATTTCTGAAAAACCTTTAGGACGCCGAGGTGTGCAAATCCCCGGGCAAATCCCCCGCCCAGGGCCAGTCCAACACCTGCCCGTTGGGGCGGCTTGGCTGTCCCTTGGGACATCCTGTCCTGGGCGGAATTGGCGGGCTCCTTCATCGTCAGAAGGATGCCAGCCGCAACCGTTTCGACCTATGGCCCGGCCGTCCTCTAAGAACAGTACGAGCGTACTTGCTTAAGAAGTCCTTTTAGTTTGTGCAACCAGATTGAAACAGTACGAACTTACTAGTCCCATACCCTCTCTGTACCATTGTGAGCTGCAATTCTCCGCGCGATTCTCTTCCTGTCACGCTGAAGTTCTGTGGGGTCGAGAGAATGGATAGCGCGTTCAAGGCTTGGATTGGGCACCCGGTCGTTCTTCAGGTGGCATTAGGCGACATCAAAGTGCCGCTGCGAGGAAAGCTTCTGAAGGATGGAAGCGACACGGTGCGCATGCGAATTGGAGAAGGTTGGGACGTGGATATTTACAAGACCATGATCCTGGCAGTGGAAGAGGACGCCATGGTCCTTTTACCTTCGTGAGGGGGCTGACGTGAAGACACAAGAACTGAAATACGTGACTCGGAGGCGCGCGGCCGTGCTGCTGGGCCTCTCTGAACAGGAACTCAATCGCATCTCGAGCGAATCAGGCTTTGGCCACACGGAAGTTTACGGCCAGGAAGAAGAGACCTACTTTACCTACGAGGAGTTGCGCCAGATCTGCATGCTGGCCGTGAACCAGGTGAACTGAATCAGATCCGCGGGGTAAACCCGCCACTGCAGATGAATCATGCGTGAGCTAAACCAGCGCGGCGGCAGGTGCGCTGCACAAAAAGTTCCCTCCGGCCCCCCTCGGTAGTACCCCCGCCCGGGTCGCTCCCCCCAGCGACCCGGGTTTTCTCTCTACTTCAAGATAACTCGATTCGGTCCAAAGATTGCGACGACGCGCTCGGTCGCACTGCGCGGCCAGCGGTTGGCTGGCTAGAACTAACTGTCGAGCGGCGATGCGCGATAGTCCTGCTTGTCGAGTCGTCGTCCACGACAGCTTCTGAAATGCCAAAGAAGCATTTAGGGTGGATCGCCAGGCACTAGGAAACCATTTGACAGAGGGGTGTTGCGTGAAGAAACTTGGCGGCGCAAAAGAAGGATGGAGAGAACCATGCTTGAGTGGCGGGCAAGAGCAAAAGGCACGGGGCTAGTTCAGCTGATGGCAGTAGGCGCTTTGGTGTTTGTTTTCGGATTGGGCGGGACAAGATCCGCTCTCGCTCAGGACGTTACGTACGACGTCGTAATCGCTAACGGGCGTGTGATGGATCCAGAGTCTGGTCTTGACGCTGTGCGTAACGTCGGAATCAGCGGGGGGAAAATTCGCGCGATCAGCAGCAGGGCCTTGAAAGGGAAGCAGACGTTTGACGCGAAAGGCCTCGTGGTCGCGCCCGGGTTTATTGATTTGCACCAACACGGCCAAGATGCAGAGAACTACCGGGCGAAGGCCGCCGATGGTGTAACGACGGCTTTGGAGCTGGAACTTGGCGTTGCGGATGTGGACCGCTGGTATGGCGAGCGGGAAGGAAGGGCGCTTATCAATTTTGGCGCAAGCGCCGGGCACATACCTGCGCGAATGGCGGTGATGCACGATCCAGGGCAGCTCCTTCCAAGCGGAGATGCAGCGCACCGCGAAGCAACGCCGGAAGAAATGCAACAGATCATGTCGCTTCTTGAGAAAGGATTGCGGCGCGGCGGGCTCGCGGTAGGAGTTGGCCCGGCTTACACGGAAGCAGCCACAAATTGGGAGATCACCCAGGTGTTCCGAGTAGCCGCGAAGTATCATGCGGCTTGCCACACCCACATCCGTAGTGGAGCCCCGGATGCGGGAGCCACTGCGGGAAAGTTCAGCGGATTTGAAGAAGCCATCGCGGCCGCCGCGATTACTGGGGCGCCCTTACATATCGTCCATATTCAGAGCACCGGCGGGCCAGACGTAGCCTCCGAGCTTCAGATGATTTCTGAAGCGCGTTCGCGCGGTATGGACGTGACCACCGAGGCTTATCCCTACACCATGGGCATGACGAGCATTCAAGCGGCGTTTCTGGACCATAAAGAGAACGAGCCGGACAGCTATTTTGCCCCGATGCTCTGGCCTGCGACGGGCGAACATCTGACGCGGGAGTCGTTTCTGCGCTACCGCAAAGAAGGCGGAATGATCATTCTTCCCGCGAACGCACAGGAGAACATTGATCTCGCTGTCGAGAGCCCGCTGACCATGATTGCCAGCGACGGTCACCTTTTGAACGGCAAAGGGCATCCACGAACTTCAGGAACGTACGCGCGTGTGCTGGGGCACTACGTGAGGGAGAAGAAAGCGCTCGACTTGATGACCGCGCTGAAGAAGATGGCTTTGATGCCGGCGCAAAGATTGGAGAAGCGCGCGCCGATGTTCAAGGACAAGGGGCGAATTCGCGTGGGAGCGGACGCGGATATCACGGTTTTCGACGCCTCCACAGTGATTGACAAAGCGACTTATGAGAAACCGCTGCAATACTCCGAAGGAATTCGTTTCGTTTTGGTGAATGGCGTTCCAGTGGTCAAGGACGGACAACTGGGGGATGGAGTTTTTCCCGGCCGCGCGGCACGAGCGCCAAATTCTCAATAATTTTGCGGTGGAGACCTAAGAAATGGACCCGGATGTGAGGGGAAGGGCAAAGGTTCCGCTTCCACCAGCGCTGGCAATTCCGCTCGCGACGGCGCGAGCTCAAGCCATTCCAGCTTGCCAGAACTTTTCTCGGCGGGTGCTGGTCTACGAGAACCGCCCTTAGCCTAGATTCCGATGGCGATATAGCCGCAGTTAAAGTCGTTCGACGTTAAGGCTGCCGGCATGAAACACAATGCGCCGGACCACGGAAAAGTGCTATATAGTACGGCGCACGCCATGCTCGTAAAAGCTTGTTGAACGGGTAGAGAAAGGATTCATTGTGACATTTGCTGCTGCCGATTGGGCCGCCGTCGCCGGCTATTTGCTTATCACGCTGATTCTCGGCTTGTATTTCCGGAGCCGTTCGGGGAAGAGCACGGAAGACTATTTTGTTTCGGGGCGCAACGTTTCCTGGTGGCTCGCGGGAACTTCGATGGTTGCGACGACGTTTGCCGCCGATACGCCACTCGTGGTCACCGGACTCGTCTACCGTAACGGCATCGCAGGGAATTGGTTCTGGTGGAGCTTCCTGCCATCCGGCATGATGACCGTTTTTCTTTTTGCGCGGCTGTGGCGGCGCTCCGGCTTGATGACCGACGTGCAGTTCGCGGAGATGCGCTACGCCGGAAAGCCCGCGGCGTTCCTGCGTGGTTTTCGCGCGCTGTATCTTGGGTTGCTGATGAACTGCTTGATTCTCGGATGGGTGACCAAAGCGATGACCGCGATCGTGTCCATCAGCCTGGGAGTGAGCGAGTCGACCGCGAAGTGGATTTGCGTTTTGGTCCTGATTCCGTTCACAGGCTTGTATGTGACGCTTGGCGGCTTGTGGGGTGTTCTTTGGACCGATCTTTTCCAGTTTGTATTGAAGATGGCCATCGTCGTCGGCATTGCGTGGTACGCGCTTGACGCTGTTGGAGGGATGCACTCGATGCTCGCGAAGCTCGATGCGATGCGCGTCGCTGCAGGACCGAGCGCTAGTGATCCCGCGGCGTTCTTTCCCGATTTTTCGCGGCCGTTCACCTATCAGGCGATGTGGGCGCTTCCGGTGATCACTTTCGCGGTGTTTCTAGGCGTGCAGTGGTGGGCGTTTTGGTATCCGGGAGCCGAGCCTGGCGGCGGCGGGTACATTGCGCAGCGCATCTTCAGCGCGCGCGACGAGCGCAACGGTTTGCTTTCCGTACTCTGGTACAACGTCGCCCACTACGCCTTGCGTCCCTGGCCGTGGATCATTGCGGCGCTGGCGGTGATCGTTCTTTATCCAGGCCTTGCGCAGCCGGAGCCGGCGTACATGCGCATCGTGGCGGAACACGTTCCGCACGCGCTGCGCGGTTTGGTGTTTGCGGGATTTCTGGCGGCGTTCATGTCCACGGTGGCCACGCAATTGAATTGGGGCGCGTCGTATCTCGTCGCGGATTTTTATCGGCGGTTTGTGAAGCGCGATGGCACAGAAGGACACTACGTCGTGATATCGCGAGTGGCGACCGTACTTCTTGTGGTCATTTCAGCCTACGTCGCGGCACAGCTTGGGTCGATTGTGGCGGGATGGGAAATTGTGCTCACCATCGGCGCCGGCACCGGAGGCGTGTACTTGCTTCGCTGGTATTGGTGGAGGATCAATGCCTGGAGCGAAATCGCGGCGATGGCCACAGCCATTGCCGTGACCGCAGTGCTTTCATTGACTAAACCGTTTTCGGGCGACAGCGTCGTGCTGTTTGCCAAGACCTCGCTCGCTACAACGGCTGTGACTTCGCTGGTGTGGATTGCCGTGACCTTCCTAACAAAGCCAGAAAGGGAAGACGTGCTGGTGAAGTTCTACCGGCAAGTCCGGCCACATGTTGCAGGGTGGAAGCCGGTCGCGCAAGTGGTGCAGGACGTCCCGCAAACGCGGGACCTCGGGCGCAACTTACTCTCCTGGGCGTTGGGCTGCGGCATGGTTTATCTGGCGTTGTTTGGTTCGGGGAAGATGCTGCTAGGAAATTTGGGGCTTGGATTCGTGCTGCTGGTCTTCGCGGCAATTTGCGCCGCGATGCTCTCGCGTTTGATGCCACGCGCAAACGAATGGAGCGTGTAGTGAGATGGTGGATTCCGTTCAGCCGGCCGCCACGAGCAAGGGCACTCACAACGCAGTCCTTGCCGGATTTTTGGGCTGGACCTTCGACGCGTTCGATTTTTTTGTTCTGACCTTTGTCTTGGCGTCCATCGCCGCGGAATTTGGCACAACGCTTCCGGCAATGGCGCTGACCATTACCGCGAGTTTAGCCACGCGCTGGATCGGAGCAATTCTCTTCGGGCTGCTTGCGGATCGCTACGGGCGACGAATCCCGCTCATCGTAAACATCCTCTACTACTCGTTAATTGAAGTCCTTTCAGGGCTTGCTCCGACCTATCGAGTCTTTATGGTTCTGCGCTTGCTGTACGGCATTGGCATGGGTGGCGAGTGGGGGGTCGGCGCTTCACTCACGATGGAATCCATCCCCGCAAAATGGCGGGGCCTTGTTTCCGGCTTTTTGCAAGAAGGCTACGCCCTGGGATTCCTGCTGGCCGCGGGCGCGTACCGTTTTGTTTATCCGCATTGGGGATGGCGGCCGCTCTTTTTTGTCGGCGGATTGCCGGCGCTGCTCACCCTTTTTGTCCGCGCAAGAGTGAAAGAGCCGGAAGCCTGGCATCGCTCGCGAACGGATTGGGCGACTTATACGAAAACCATCTTCGATAATTGGCAGCGCTTTGTCTATCTCGTTTTGCTGATGGCCATGGTGAATTTCATTTCGCACGGCACGCAGGACATGTACCCGACTTATTTGCAGCACCAGCGCGGTTTCAATCCTCAGCGAACGTCGGACTTCACCGCGTTTGCGATGGTCGGCGCGATTGGCGGAGGGTTGGCGTTCGGACACTTTTCTGACCGCAAGGGGAGGCGCCGGGCGATGGTGACCGCTTTGCTTTTGGGCTGCCTGCTCATTCCGATTTGGGTGTTCGCGCCAAAGCTTCCGCTCATTCTGGCGGGAGGATTCCTCATGCAATTTATGGTGCAGGGCGCGTGGGGCGTGATTCCGGCGCACCTCAACGAACTGTCGCCCGACGTGTTGCGCGGCTTTTTTCCCGGCCTGGCGTATCAGGTCGGAGTGCTGATCGCTTCCGGCAGCGCGTATTTCGAAGCGCTCATGGCCCGCTCCATGAGCTATGGGAGGGCCATGGGCCTGTTCGCGCTGATCGTTCTATTGGCCGGCGCAATTGTAGTTTGGCTCGGCCCCGAAGCGCATCACATGGAGTTCGGCCGAGGGAAGCTGATCGGAAAGGGTCGCTGGACCTAATCACTGTGGCGCGCCAGGGTTAAGCGGTTGTCGCGATGGGCACGAGTGGCCTGCACATTCCCACCACGATGGTGTGAGGAGAAATTGACACGATGAAAGCACGGGTGATATATCAACTGGACGTGCAAGCGCTTGTAGCGAAACACGCTTCATGATATCCCGACATGCGTTTTGCGCACGCGTCGGCAGTTGCAAGCGGTTGCAGGATCTCGCGGCCTGGCTTTTCCCAAGTACGTAGACAGGCCAGTTTAGGCACCGCCAAATGGAGGAAAAATGGATCGGCGCAGATTCTTACAGAACCTCGCTGTAACCACCTCTGCTATGCAGAACCTTGTAAGCAACGCCAACACCTCGGATTTTGCGAAGCCAACCGCCATTGCCGACCTGCCAACATCGGCCCACGACAAGGAAATCGACACCGATGGTTACACGCAGGTCAGTGAGTTTAAAGCTGGTCCGGCGGTGTGGAAAGTCTACGAGGACTTGCGGACTCGCGATGGTTCTCTCGTCTTCAAATCGTCCCAAGGAGCGAGGAAACTCCTCTCGAAGAGCGCAGAACCTGCTTTCGACGAAGCCACTGCTCCCTATCTCGGACTGAAGCTCGACGAAATTGGAACAACTCCGCGCGA
>Ga0126379_10000204_pt1 | contig 30967 bp, 28 predicted proteins | sample PanSoiMetPlot_24_FD_92640 | JGI IMG/M metagenome (GOLD analysis project Ga0126379, IMG submission 92640) | Tropical forest soil microbial communities from Panama - MetaG Plot_24 | ecosystem: Environmental > Terrestrial > Soil > Tropical forest > Bulk soil | place: Panama | collected 2016-02-17
GCTCCTATCGCGATATCGAGGTGCGGGTGAAGCGGCCGGGGCTGCTGGTGACGGCGCGGCACGGCTACTATCCTCTGCCTCCCCAGCGCGAAACTCCCCCCGCCGCACAGCCTGACACAACGCAAAAACCGCCCGGAACCGAGCCGTAGCTCATTTCAGGAAGTCCTGTGGAAGCTGGCGCCAGCACCAACTTAAGGCGCTAAAACGACACTTCCATCCCCACGACCGGCCCCTGTTGCGTCAAACGCAGACCCAGGCGATCCTTCTTTGTATCGGCGTTGACCGTCAGCCTCGACCCCAACTGGTATCCCGCGTTCAAGCTCAGGTTATTGGTGAGAGTTACGCCGAGGTTGTCGGCGGTCGAAACAAAGTTGCCGTATCCGAAGAAGTACATTCCATACACGTTACCTTCTACGAACAATCGCGGCGAATCGGTGAGATAGAAGCGGAATGCTGGTCCTGCAACAGGAATCGGCGCCAGCAGCGATTTCTTCGCCGATATCACTTGATTGTCGGTGTTGACCTGCGCTGCCGCAAACAGGGACGCGCTCGAATTGAACAGGTCAAACTGCACCGCCAGTCCAAGATTTCCGCGTCTGCGCCGAATGATGTCGTACTATATCCGGGAGCAATCAGTGGTGCGTTCAGATCTGCTTTAGTCACCGCCCCGACGTTAAACGTCTGCCCCTGGAAGACAATTGTCCGCCGCAGCGTAGCCACCCGTGACTGGCTGAAGGACCCACCGGCTACATAGAAGTGGTTCTTGCGCGTGAACTTCCAATCCACCTTGCCGGTGAAGGTGGAGTAGGAGCCGAAATTGAAGTCCTTCTTGATATCGATGACGTCGCCCGTTGTAGCATCTGTAAACGACCCGCCGGGGTTCGAGTACAACCAGAAGCCAAAGATCCGGACCTTGTATTCGTCGAAATCTTGAGCGTGCAGACAAGGAAGCGCGATCGTCAACACCAATAGCATCGGCAGAAACCGCAAAGCTGTTCTCCCTGAAACAAGACTTACAGTCTTCATCCCCCGTCTCCTTTGCAAATCAATGCGCTATGCCAAGAGTTCCAATAGACTTATTCAGTTTTGAGGATTATTTGCCCCTAGTGCCAGTTTATATGCCGCGTAGTACTTGTAAACATTGCCGACGCAGCTGACCGTAACCTGTCCGATTTTCCTTCGCCACCATCAGCTCGACATTGTTGAACCATAGCTGGGATCGAGCTCTTGTTTTCCGCGCCCGCTACACTGTGAGCGCCAAAGGAGCCAGCAAGCCCATCGCGGTCGAAGTCGATTTGTCTTCAACAAATGTGAAGGCCGTCGCTGACGGCGGTGCTGCCGCAGCGACGGCTTGTATCGCGATCGACGCAATCGGGAACACCAGACGAGGCTCGCTTACCCCTGGATTTATTAGTCCCTTGTACCGGCCTTTTCTCTTTCCCTGCGCAGGTAATACGCGTACGCGCCGACGGCTATGAAGTTGATCAGCACCGCAATCACGTTCCAGAGAATCACTGGTCGTGATGCAATCAGGAAACCGTAATAGATCCACAGAATCTGAAAGGCGCCCATAATTGCGCCCATCCGCGGGTTCATGCCTTCACTCGACCGCCGCCTGAGCATTGCTAGGAGATCCGGCACAGCGGCAAAAGTTGTTCCGAAGCCCGCTAGAAAGCCGACGATCTCCGATACCTCACCCGGCCTGAATGGCTTTTCCGTATCAACTCCCAATTGGCGACAACCCGTTAGCATCATCAAGCCAAAGAAGACTGCCGCAACTCTGCCCCGATCGTATCCGCCCATAGATCCCCCGTTGCTACACCCCGTGCCATAGATCGGTTTTGAAAAGGCATGGCTTCACCGGCTGCGTAAAACTCCCTTCCAAGTCGGTTTTGAAGGGGCGCAGCTTTAGGTGCGCCGTACACATCCTTTATTTTTGAGATTCCGAGCGGACTTCAGTCCGCGAGGAGTCTGCTTTCGATGGTTTTTTCACAACCTCTTCAGCCGTGCCGTCCAGGACCCCACGTCGAGCTTTCTCATTCCCGCCAAAGACTAGAGACCGGAACTCCTCTTCGCCCATCGCCCGCCGGAATTCCCGAAACGCAAACAGAGGAACGAAGACGCAGAACACCACAATAGCCCGGCCGGCAAATTGTTCCAAACGTAATTCCCGCGAAGCTCGAGCCATGTCTTCTCCGTGAATCAGCCTTTTAATGACCTCCTCGATCACATGGAAGGCGAACACCAGCAAGCCAAACACGAAAGCCTTCCACACCGCGGAAATCAGCAATGCCTTGTCTTCATGTCTTCTGCCAAGCTTCGCGTACTCTCCGATCATGATGACCTTAGTGATCACCGCCGCATTGAGCAACGCAAATGTGATGGTCAAATATTCGACGCTGTATCGCCTCAGCAGGAGCATGTCGTATACCGCCAGCGCGACGAAGAAGAAAGCCAGGTAGACGAAGAGTTCGGTCATCTCCCTCAGTTCGTGCTTGATCTTCTGCTTGCGTTCTGGATGCGTGGAGTTCATCAGCGCCTCCGGAAAGATTGTATTTGGGGAGGCTGGGGGGCGTACTGGTTAGCACGCCCCCTTTTGTCTCGTGCCTGTACTTGCCGACTTGCTGCTTCCCTTGTTCCAGGAAATGTGGGTTCAGTTTCTATCCACTAACCCCTATCGACTTTTACCCGGTTTTGGGAACTCCGGGATTCCTCCGCTACTGTCCTTCGTGCTGCTTCATCATCGCCTGGATTTGCTTCTTGACCGCCTCCAGGTTGAAGCTGGCTGGGTCCTGCATCGACGGGTAATTGATGGCGGTTTCCGCAAGATCGAACACCGCCTTCTGCACCACGACGAAGCGCCAGAACTCACGCGCAAAGAAGTCCATGGGATAACCCCACGCGCCATTGATAGCGCTTTCACCCCGCAGCATTGAGAAGCGCTCGAAAGGATCCCACCGAAGGTTAGTGAGAATCGGCATATCAAGCGTCAACTTCTCTCCCGGCCAGCCATACGGCTGTGCGAGGAAGGTATATTTGAAGTCATCCATTCGAACTGCCATGAGTGCCGGACCGGCGAAGTGAAAAATCTCTTATAGGTACGGTCACCCAGCTTCACTCCTTTCAGCAATTGGTCAGTGATGTTCGGGTTTCCCGCAGCCGCTGCCAGCGTAGGCAGCCAGTCGAGTCCGGAGAAAATACCGTTCTCAACGCGGCCCGGCTGTACGTGTCCCGGCCAGCGGATGATGCATGGTACGCGGAAGCCACCCTCATAGCCGGTGCCCTTTTGACCTTTGAACGGCGTGTTGGCGCCGTCTGGCCAAGTGAACGTTTCGGCCCCATTATCGGTGGTGAAAATCACGATGGTGTTGTCAGCCTCGCCAATGTCCTGCAAGTGCTGCAGGTCCGCTCCGACGATGTCATCCAACTGCGCCATTGCGGCTTCTTCCAGGCCGAAGCCTGATGTGGGATTCATCAAAGCCTGGTACTTCGGCGAGAGATAGGTAAAGACGTGCACGCGGGTGGGGTTGTGCCAGATGAAGAAGGACTTGCCGTCCTTCTTGGCCTGGTCCATGAAACCGGCGACGCTCTGTGCCAGCTCTTCGTCAATCGTTCCCATGTTGTGCTTGTACGGGCGCCCTTTCTGCCAGCCCTGCATGTTATCCATGCTGGCGAAAGGCGCCAGTGGGCCTTCGTCCTCAATCTTCTGCTTGCCTACAACCCCCCATCGTGGCTGGTTGGTGCTGTCGGCGGTGTTTGTCCCCCAGCAGTGAATCAAATTTCGCGGCCCCGTCTTGTCAATCCAGTCTTGCGGATAATCAAACCAGTATGGATCGGACATGGCGTCGAGGTGATAGAGGTAGCCGAAGTACCCGTCAAAACTGTGTACACACGGCAGGAACTTATTCGGATCGCCGAGATGGTTCTTGCCGAACTGGCCGGTCTCATATCCCTGCGCTTTGAGCACGGTGGCCAGCGTGACCGCCTGGTCGGGAATACCGACATCAGCGCCGGCTTGGCCCACTGTCGTCATGCCTGTGCGGAGTGGGATCTCGCCAGTGATGAAGTTGGCGCGACCCGCTGTACAGCTCGCCTCGGCGTATAATCGGTAAACATCATCCCCGCGGCAGCCATCTTGTCGAGGTTCGGCGTCTTGCCCACCATCATTCCCCGGTGGTAAGCACCGATATTGAACCAGCCTACATCATCGCCCATGATGACGAGAATGTTCGGCGGCTTAGTGGAACCGCCTTGACCGTGTGTGGTTGCGCTGCTGCTGCGTGTCATCATGAAGCAGGAAACAATCAGCGCTCCCAGCGCCAGTTTTCGCATGCTCATTCGAAAATCCATGCTCTTCTCCTTTCAATCTCTGTCGGATGGCTTCCGCCTTCGACGGCAAGGGTTTGACTGTGAAGACAGGCAAGAACTAACGGCTCAATCGGCTCGCAAGAACGGAACTCTCGATCCGATTAATCTCTATTCACATTTCGGGATCGTCTTGCTGGCCTGCCATTTCACTACGCGAGGGAATCGTTAGGAACTGTCAAATGTGACAGGTGAAGGCAGCCATCTATCGACCGGGTCGTGCCCCTCACTAAAAAGCAATCCGTCGAGAGGAGAGGAATGGATGAGGTCGCCAGTAAGTTGACGTCCCTCCGCAACTCTGTCAATCTAAAGCCCGTTGGGCGACGGTTCTTGCTTGAACGACGACTGTTGCGTTTCGCATTATCGGCTTCAGTTTTTTCGATGGCGACCAGCCGCTATGACGTACGCAAGAACGACGAAGAGGCCCGAGGCCAACGCGATCGGCAGCAAATATGTCCGGGCTGGCCTGCTCTCCGTTGCGGATGCGGCAAAAATCCGCAACCAGCTTCGCCGCTATCTCGATCTGCGTATCGCTTTTTATCGACCAGCGATCGCCAGGAACTTCAGCAGATCAACATCAGAGCCAGTAACCTGCGAAACGAAATGTGGTCGGCCGTACAAGCTGCAGCTCTCAGTCAGCCAACACCGGTAACGGCGCTCGTAGTTTCCGGCATGAACGACGTTTTGAATTCACGGGGATACACGCTGGCGGCATGATGGAACCGTATCCCGGCCTCGCCTGGGATTTAATCGTGATAACCGCCCTCTGCTGCCATCCGCTGGTAGGCTACGGTGCGCGTGGGGAGAAATTAACGGCTTCGCTGCTGGTGGTTCTGCCGCTGGTTATCTCAATCTCGTTCCTGTTGATCGCAGACATCGACGCCACGTGCGGACGACTCATTCGCGTGCGACCTCAGAATCTCGTCAGCCCTCGCCGACTCCCTCCCTAAACAGCAATGAAAACGACGACTCGATTGAAATTGCTAAGGCTTCAGCGCTGCTCGCTAAGTGCTGGTAGCGTCTCAGTATTAGCTGATACCTGATAGTTGACGCTTTAGACCTGCAACGAGATGAGGAGACAGAAGAAGATGAGACTCCACCTTGGCCGTCACGTGTTCGGACTTGCGGCTATTGCTTTTGGCGTGATCGCGTTCGTCTGGCGTGACTTTAACTCGCCCTGGCAGCAAATCCGGGTGCTCGGGATCGTTCCTCACCGCGAGATTCTCGTTTACATTGCCGCTGCGATCTTCCTCTTTGGAGGCATATCAATTCAGTGTCCGAAGGCAGCCCGGTTCGGGGCTTTAGCGCTGGGTGCCGTCTATTTGTTTTTCGCCTTGATGTGGGTGCCGTTCATTGCTGCGGAGCCCCGGACTTACGATCGATGGGGCAACTTCTTTGAGCAATTCTCTCTCGTCTCGGGCGCGCTTATTGTTTACGCGACGTTCACCGCAAGCAATTCGAAATCCTTGCGACTTGCCCGTATTGGATACTTGTGTTTCGCCATCTGCGTCGTTTCCTTCACCCTCGAACAAGTCTTCTATCTTTCCGCAACCGCCTCTTTCGTCCCCAAGTGGATTCCTCCCGGCCAGATGTTCTGGGCGATAGCGACCACAATTTTCTTTGCGCTTGCAGCCATCTCATTATTTTCCGGACGGTATGCTCTTCTGGCGTCTCGATTACTGACCGCGATGCTCATCGGTTTCGGATTGCTAGTGTGGTTGCCGGCGCCTTTCGCCGATCCACACAAGCTGATCAGTTGGGCCGGCAACGCCCAGAACCTCGCGATCACCGGCGCGGCGTGGATCGTGGCCGACTACCTCAGCCAAAATCGCGCCACTGCAGTGTCTACCTAGACGCAAAGTGCGGGAATTCCGAGACCGCTTACGCTTCCCCTTGACGGTTGACAGGAATCTAAGATAGCGTTCTGTCAGCTGTTGACAGGAGAGCATAATGGGAAAGCCGACAGACCTGGTGCAAGGCACGCTTGATCTTCTGGTGCTGAAGACGATTGCGCTGCAACCCCTGCACGGTTGGGGAATTGCACAGCGCATCCGCCAGATATCCAACGAGGTGCTGCAGGTGAACCAGGGCGCGCTGTATCCCGCGCTGCATCGGCTGGAACAACAAGGCTGGATCCGGTCAAAGTGGGGCGAGTCGGACAACAATCGCCGCGCCAAGTACTATTCGCTGACGCCCGCCGGGGCGAGGTATTTGCGCCGCCAACAGGAGCAGTGGAACCGATTGTCAGTCGCCATCGATCTGGTCCTGGAGAGGTCGTAAACGCGAGTGACGTATGCGTTGGTATTCCAAGTTGCGGTTGCGAGTGCGCTCGCTGTTGCGCAGGCCACAGGCCGACGAAGAGCTCGACGAAGAGCTCCGATTCCATCTGCAAGCTCAGGTTGAGGACTATCTCTCCAAGGGAATGCCACCGGACGAAGCCCGGTATGCCGCGCTGCGCTCGTTGGGCGGTGTGACGCAAATCAAACAGGAGTGCCGCGACATGCGTCGAGTGAATTTCTTCGACAACTTTCAGCAAGACCTTCGCTTTGGTTTCCGGATGCTTTGGCGCAATCCGGGCTTTTCGGTTATGGCAATTCTCTGTTTGACGCTGGGTATCGGCGCGAATGCGGCGGTGTTCAGCTGGATTGAGGGGCTGCTGCTGCGTCCCTTTCCCGCGGTCGCCCACCAGGAGCGACTGGTGGTCGTCGTCGGCACCAATCATTTGGCCGGCAACAAAGTAACCAATGAGGCCGAGTATACGGCAACTTCCTGGCCCGACTTCATAGATTTCCGTGCCAACTGCAAGCTGTTCGATTCGTTCATTGCCGACAAGATCATGGGGACCACCATCAGCATTGGCGATCGCGCCCAGCGGGTTGCAGGAAGCGTCGTCTCGGCAAACTATTTCGACGCTCTGGGGGTTCATCCTCTGCTCGGCCGCGGCTTTCAGCTGGCGGATGAGACCGGACGGAATGCTCATCCGGTAACCGTGATCAGCTACTGGATGTGGAAAGAGCGGTTCCACGGTGACCCGAGCATTGTCGGCAAGACCCAAATACTGAGCGGAGTGCAGCACACGATTATTGGCGTCGCGCCCGAGGGATTTTATGGAACGTTCGTCGGCTGGCCGATTCAGTTCTGGGTACCAATCTCGATGCAGGAACTTTTCGAACCCGGCGGCTACAAACTGGAAGACCGCAATGCACGCTGGATCGAAGGCTTCGCGCGGCTGAAGGATGGCGTCACGATTGAACAGGCCCAGGAAGAGATTTCGACGGTTGCGAAACAGTTGCAAGCTCAGTATCCGGGAACGAACCGAGGGTACGATATCAGGCTTCTGCCGCTGTGGAGGGCGCCGTTCAACGGGGCGACAGAGATGCTGCCGGTGCTGACGGTCACGCTCGCCGTAGTTTTCGTAGTGCTGCTGATTGCGTGCTCCAATGTCAGCAACCTACTGATGGTTCGCTCGTTCGCACGACAGCATGAAATCACGATTCGCATGGCGATCGGGGCGCGACAGGGCCGCCTGTTGCAGCAGCTCCTCACCGAGGGGCTGATCTTATCGACCATCGCGGTTATTGGGGGCCTCGCGGTGGCGTATTGGTGCCGAAACTTGCTGGTGTTGTTCTTCGCTGCGCCGTCAGGCGTTGCAGCAAATCTCAGGGGCGAGATCGATTGGCGCGTGCTGGTGTTCAGCGCAGGCGTGTGCCTCGTATCGACGCTGATGTTTGCCCTTGTGCCGGCGATCCAGGCGGGCAGGGTCGATCTTGCCGGGTCACTGAAATCGGAATCCGGCTCGGTATTCGGAGCGCGGGGCAAGGCGCGGATTCGATCGATCCTGGTTGTGGTTCAGGTGTCGCTGTGCTTTGTGTTGCTGGTCTCGGCAGCGCTTCTAATTCAAAGCATGCAGCGAATCCGCACCTCTGACCCGGGATTTCTGACCGCGTCCGTACTGACTACCGGGTTCGACCTGGTTGCGGCCGGATATGACGCCACGCGCGCGAAAGATTTTCAAACTCGACTGATGGATCGCGTGCGGGCGATTCCGGGTGTGGATTCGGCTGCACTAGCACGGGTCAGGCCGTTCAGCTACAACCCCTATTCCTCGGAGCAGATCAGTGTCGACGGATATCAGACAGCGCCGGATGAGCAGCCTTCGGCGGAATATAACGAGGTCGGGCCTGACTATTTCCGCACCATGGGGATTTCGCTGCTTTCGGGACGGGAGTTCACCGATGCCGATGACGAGACGGCAGCGCCAGTTGCGATTGTGAACGAGAAAATGGTCAAACAGTATTGGCGGGGCGAAGATCCCATTGGCAGGCGTTTTCAACTCAAAGGCCAATCGCTGCGCGTGGTGGGCGTTGCGCGGATGGCGAAATACTTCAGCTATGGTGAGGCGCCCAAGCCATTCTTCTATGTGCCGCTGCGGCAAAATTTCTCGCTTCGCACCAGCCTGAATATCCGCACGTCGCGAGATCCCACGGCAATTGGGGGTGACCTGGCGCGCCTGATTCACGAACTCGATGAAAACCTAGCGCCGGGGGAGGTGATCACCATGCGGCAACATATCAACCGCTCGGCACTGAGGTCGCAGCAAATGGTAGTTGCGCTGCTTAGCATCTTCGGCGGGCTGGCGCTGTTGCTGGCGGCTGTCGGTCTTTACGGCGTCATGTCATACGCTGTTTCGCAGAGCAGGCGCGAGCTGGGACTGCGCATGGCCCTGGGGGCACGGCCGACGCACCTGGTGCGGCTGGTACTGTCGCACGGAATTTTGTTGACCGGGATTGGAGTTGTTCTTGGCGTCGCAGCGGCTCTGACTCTGACCCGGTTGTTTGCGACGCTGCTCTACAAGGTGAGCCCTCGCGACCCGCTGGCGTTCGGGCTGGCGTTCCTGGTGATGAGTACGGCCTCTCTGGCGGCATGTTTCTTCCCGGCATGGCGAGCTACGCGGACCGACCCGGTGCGGGCGTTGCGGGATTGAAAACCGGCTCTGGGGCTCCTTTGATTTCACCCTCCCAAAGCAAGGGATAAGGATGGCGCACCTTTTGCGTGTGGACGGGAAACATCCGCTCAAGCTGCGCTTATCGAGGGGCATCGGCAAAAAGCTCAGTTGGCGGAAGACTACGGCACTTCAATCAACTCGATTTTGCCGTCTTTACGGCGGTGAAGGACTTTCACGCGACCCTTGGGATCGCGGAAGACGAAGACGTCGCGGTCGCGGAACTCACACTCTTTCACCGCTTCCTCGATGGTCATGGGGCGCATGGCCACCGAGTCGGTGGCCTTCACTAAGTGTGCCTCGGTGGTGCGGGCCACGGCGGGAAACTTGTGCACCACGACCGGAACAGCGGTCGCGGAGTTCGTACCGACGGAGATCTGGGTTTCACCCTCAGCTTCGACGGGGGCTTTCCAGGTCTTGTCCTTGGGCTTGCGATGGGTGGCGCGGCGGCGTCCGTTGCTCTTGAGTGCCTGAGTCTGGATGTGCTCGAGAGCCTGGTTGACGGCGGTGACCATGTCAGTGGCTTCGGCCAGGCCGACAATATGTCCGCGGCGGCGCTTGACTGTGATTTCGGCGATGAAGCGGTGCTTTTCGTTGGTCAGGATGACCTTGGACTTGAAGTTCTCACCGAGAATCCTGGTGAGCTTGCCGAGGCCTTCTTCGACTTCGTCACGAACAGCGGGAGTGATTTCATATTGACGCGCCAGATACTCTACGTTCATTGAGCTCCCTTCTGCCGCAAGCTGCAGGATATAGCAGCGACTAGCGGCAAAAACAATTCACCACGGAGGCACGGAGCACACGCAGAATTCAGTAATTCTGAATTGCACGCCTGCGTGGATTGTTGCCATTGTCCAGCGAATTTGGATGCAAGACTCATGCTGTTCCGATCTAAATGCTTCCCTGGCAAAGGTGCCGGAGCCGGTACAGCTAATCTTTCACCCTGCGCTGGTGAGTGCTGGGAATGCGCATATCTTCGCGGTACTTCGCAACCGTGCGGCGAGTGACCTGAATCCCCTGCGACTGCAGAATGTGAGTGATCTGCTCGTCGGTTAGCGGTTTCGTGGGATCTTCCTCCTCAATCAGCTTCTTGACCCTGCGCTTCAGAATGAGCAACGAGGTGCCGCCGCCTTCAGGGCCATTCACGCTCTCGGTAAAGAAGTAGCGCAGCTCGAAAACGCCTTGCGGGGTGTGCGCATACTTGTTAGCCACGGCGCGGCTGACCGTCGAAGGGTGCACGCCAATTTCCTCGGCCACTTCCTTGATCATCATGGGCTTCAGGTGGTCGATTCCCTGATCGAGGAACTCGCGTTGCCGGGCGAGAATGGCGTAACAGACGCGCAAGATGGTCTGCTTACGCTGCTCGATGTTCTTGATCAGCTGGATAGCGGACTTGTAGCGCTCCTTGACGTAGTTGCGCACGTCCTTCTCGGCGGCATCGCGGTGCAGCAGGCGGCGGTAGGCCGGATTGAGGCGCAACTGCGGGACCTCTTCGTCGTTCATCACCACGATGTACTCTTCGCCCTGCTTGACGAAGGCGACGTCCGGCTCGATAAGACGGGTCTCAACCTTGTTGTAGCGAAGGCCGGGTCGCGGGTCGAGCGTACGGATGAAATCCATGCCGCGCATCACGGCTTCGAGCGGACGTCCCATTGCTTTGGCGACGTCCTTGTAATTCTTGTTCTGCAGTGCGTGCAGGTGCTGGTCGACCATCACGATGGCGTCGCCAATGGCCTCGTTCTCGGCGACATGATTGCCGTTGCCATTCTTGCGCTCGACGGTTTTCAGGTACATAAGCTGGGCCAGCAGGCACTCGCGCAGATCGCGCGCGCCAACACCAATTGGATCCATCTGGCGAACGATATCGATGGCCTCGCGAAGGGCATCACGACTGAATGGCACGCGCGAAGGCTCGGTGCGCGGAGGCACCAAGGACGGCCGCGAAGCTGTGGCATCGAAGACTTGAGCGACAGACTCGGTGGCAACAGCGGTTGCCGCAGCTACAGCAATCTCGGCGACTGTATCGAGGGGATGATCGCCCTGGACTGTGAGTACTGCGGGCTGAGAACTAGTTTCGGGCACAGTTTGCCCGGGTTCGATGCGCGGCAGCTCGGCCACACTCTGCTCGAAGTCCATCAGACCAAGCAGTTCGTCTTCAGTGGCAATAAGGTATCCGTCTTCGTTCAGATTGCCGATGACTAGCTCTGCGGCGCGATAGACGTCGTCTTTGACGTGCAATGAACCAAGTTGCCAAAGCAGGTGGTCCGAAAGGGTCGTCGGCTTCGAGAGGAAGTTTTCAAAGGATGGACGCTCGCTATCCTCCATCTCGATTGGCGTGCGCATCCCGGGATCGAGATAGTCTCGGAAGAAGCTGCCGAAGTCGATTTCGTCGAAGGGGTCTTTCTCTTCTGCCGGTTTGGGAGGCTCCTCTAAAGCGGCGGCCGAGCTCTCGCGGTCCTTCTGTTCTTCGCGAGCGGAGACGTCGTCGAGGAGGGGGACGATGTTTTCGAGCTCTTCGAGGACGGGGTTCTCGGTTAATTCGGCATTAATCATGTCAGCCAGCTCGAGCTTGTTGAGCGCGAGCACACTGACCATCTGAACGAGCCCCGGAGTCAGAATTTGTTTCTGAGAAACTCGAAGACTCAACTTGGGCTGGAGCAAAACCATGACAGCGGAAACCCGACTGGGCCCAAAAACCTCCTACAAAATTCTAAACCGAAATTTACATCAGGGGCCAAAGCCCAGAGTTATTTTCGGCATTCTTGTTGCACCCTTCGACTTCGCTTAGGGCAGGTTCCTCGTCCCGGTGAGCGGATCAGGCCAGGGTCTGAAGGCGCGGCCTGATGCGAAACTTTCCCCGGTCGGTGCGCTAAATGAGCGAAAAGCTTTCGCCGAGGTACACGCGCTTCACTTCGGGATCATTGCCGAGTTGCTCCGGCGTACCGGCGCGGAAAATCCTTCCTTCATTGATGATGTAAGCACGATCTGTGACCGAGAGCGTCTCTCGCACGGTGTGATCGGTCACCAACACTCCGATGCCGCTGGTTTTCAGGTCGGAGATGATCCTCTGCAATTCGAGCACGGCGATCGGGTCGATACCTGAGAACGGCTCGTCGAGCAGAATGAACGATGGCGAGATGCATAGGCAGCGGGCAATCTCGACGCGACGGCGCTCTCCGCCCGATAGCGCATAACCCATGTTCTTGCGGATCACGCCAAGGCTGAGCTGATCGATCAGGCGCTCCTGCCGTTCCCGACGCTCGTGCCAGGAGATGGGCTGCGCCTCGAGGACCGCCAGAATGTTGTCCTCAACAGTCAACTTGCGGAAGATTGACGGTTCTTGGGGTAGATAGCTGATTCCAAAGTTGCGGGCCCGCAGGTACATCGGAACCTCGGTGATGTCCTGATCGTTTATGACCACCCGGCCGGTATCGGACGGAATCAGACCGACGATGATGTAGAAGCTGGTGGTTTTTCCCGCACCGTTAGGACCTAATAGGCCTACGACTTCACCCTGTTTTACGTGCAGATTTACATCGTTGACGACCCTGCGTCCACGGTAACTCTTTCCGATGTCCTCGGCAGATAAAGTCTGCATTTACTTCGTGATACGCGCACGTGTAACGGTGGTTGCGGGCGCCTGGCTTTCCACCAGCACCCTATCATCGTGAGTGTAGAAAGTCAACGAATCACCCCATACCTGGCCATGTTCGGCATCAAAGATGCTCGCCGTTTTCCCGGTTAGGTAATACCTCTCATCGTCAGCAGTGTAAACCAGCCGGTCGCCGACGGCACGACGGTTGGGCTCGGTCACGACGACTCTGCCGATGAGAATCATGTGGTCGATGCGGCTCGGTCCCTCCGAGGCAGGAAGCACCCCCTTAGCGGTTGTCGGAGCATGGCTGGAACCGGTTGTGTCGGCTGGCTTCAGATAGATGTCGATCTGCTCTGCGCTTACTGTACCGGTTGGACTCTTGGCGAGGACGTTTCCGGTGTAGCGTGCGCGCCGTTCGGCGTCGACGTAGCTGAGCTTGTCGGCGGTTACGTCAACCGGCGTGAGCTTGCCATCCTGCCCCTGCTGAACGAACAGGCTCGAAACCGATTGTGCTGTGTCGGCATGAGCAAGGATGGTGCGGTTTTGCTGATCGAAGTCGATCACCGGAGCCCGAACCACGTTGGCGGTTTGCCACAAGCGCACATTGCCGCTATAGTGCGCCACTCCAGGCTGCTGGTGCGAGGTCATGTGAAGCGAGGTCACATGCACCGGGTCGGAGGCGGCCAGTAGCGCGCCGTTAGGCTGTGGTTTGAGTTCGCTGTAGGTTGTCTTGACGTTGTCGTCGGCGAAGGCTTCGCCGGTTTGGCGATTCAGACGGATGATGTCGGCGGTCGTGGTCATTCCGCCATCAATCGCGCGGGGTGAGCCGTTGAGGACCAGAATTTCGTCGGCGGGAGTGTAGGTTGCCTTGTCGGCGAAAATGGCGCGCCCACCCCTGTCGGGTTTGGCGGAAGGCTCGTGGTACTCGAAGTCTCCGGTTTGGACCAGTTTCTCCGCGCCACCATCGGCGGCGAAGGCAACAGCGAGATTGCGAGACGTGCTGACCTTGTCGGGAACGCCCGGAGAGGAGGAAACGATGCGGGCGTCGGGCGAGCCATGCAAGGTTTGCATACGATTGCCCTCGCCAAACGTAGCGTGAAACTTTCCGGCTGTGGCTACGGTAGTGGAATTCGACGAGCCAAGATCCTCTCTGGACTTGCCGGCAGATTTGCCAGCTTTCGATCCGGCCGAAGCGGGGAAGATAGTAATTTTGGCGGCCCCTGCCGTATCTCCGGTTTTGAGCTCGTTGCCATTTTCGAGCACGAAATTTAGCTGATCGGCGGCGATTTCCATGGGCTGGCTGAGAGACCCAGCCTTACCGGGCTGAGGTTCCTGGCGCATGCGCGCGTTCTTCACCATGTGAAAAAAGCGAGGCTGATTGTCCGCCTCGAAATCGAGGATGAAGGTGTCGGCGGAGCCGTGGCTTAGATTGTCACCGCGGGTATTGAACTTGGCGCCACCGCTCATAATCGCCTGCTTGATGGCGTTGTCGGGCCCCATGTTCAGGTCGCCGCGTGGGCCGCTGACGTCAACGATGGTGTCGCCACGAACCTCGATGTTGACGTTGCCCTCGGCTTGGGCGTGCTGGATTGTATTGTCAGCTTCGAAGAACATCATTAACTTGTCAGCGGTCAGTGTGCGATCGGTCTGATATATCCCGGCGTTCAACAGCACGGCCTGCCTGGGATCTTTCTGGATGATCGCGCTGGATCCCAGAATATCGGCTGCATTGTCGCCAGTGGTGACGATGTGTACATCCGACTTGATCTCCAACTGGTTGGTGTTTGAATCGTAATAGGCGCCTTCGGCGGTTCCGGACGCCTGCAAGGTACGAAACTCGACGACATCGTCGGTGCGAGCCTGGCCGGTCTTCTGATTGAACACCAGCGAGTGAGTCAGAATATGTACCGGGTTCTTTAGCTCGTCTGGTGGAGCCTGATCAGGCTTGGTAGGACCTTCAGCATAGCCTTGCAGATCAATGTGAACTTCACCAATGCCCTGAACATCACCACTTCCCGGGTCATAGGTGAACTCATTGCCGTAAATCTGGTCGTAGCGGTCGTGGGCCTTGCCGTAAACCACAATGTGCACGTTCTTCAGGTCGGCAAGACCTCCTTTTTTGAACTGCACGGCATTCGAGGCCCGGATGGTGAAGATCGTCCGTCCTCCTTCCGACTTCGAAAGCGAAAACCCCTCGCTGGTCTGTTGGATGTCGATGCCCAAGGCTTTGGGCTCGGTATGGAGCTTGGGTGGAGCCTTTAGTTTAGCAATGTAGTAGGCGATCGTGACGATGCCGATGAGAGCAACGGCTGACCAGGCCAGCCATTTGCGTAGCTGAGGGATGGATTGGAACATCTGGTATCGATATTACGCTGAGGGAGTAGGGGGAACAATGCGGCTATGCCTGTTTGCCGAAGAGTGACAGGCTGGGCTCGGCGACCCGAACGACGATGCAATCGGAAGGCATATCGTGTAGCGCCTGGCGGCGTTTGGTCCAGCCGGCCATCATGAAACCAACGGTGGCGGTGAAGAGTGAAAGGAACTTCATGAAATGCCTGACGGTGGCCTGACCGAATGACAGTCGTCCGCCCGAGGCAGTCAGAACTTCCAGCCCGATGATTCGCTTGCCCACGGTTGCTCGCCATTCCGAGCTCTCGGTGAAGGCACTATAGAGCCAGGCTCCGATAGCTAGTACGAAAATAAAGACGATTCCCGTGACGTAACTAACGGTTATGGGGCTAAGCCCAAACTTCGGAGTCGTGAGTTTCAGCAGGAAATCGACTATAACGGTTAGCAGGAGGGCGGCCAGTGCCTCCAGGGTGACGTCGATGGCTCCCGCCCACACGCGCAGCCAGAAACCGGCATACTCCATCCGTACTTTGGTCACCAGCGTAGCTTCCACTGAATGCAATAGATGAGAGCTGTTCTCTTTTGGGTGTGTGAGAGAGCTGAGTACATCGCCGCAGAACAGGCAGAACTCCCCGTCGGGCAGGAGCGGATTCCCGCAACTAACGCATACCTGTTGCTGGGCAGTAGCTCTCATTGGTGGTGAATATTATTCCCTTAGGAAATTGATGTAAAGCCAGAGGTAGCACTACATCTGGTAATTCGCCAGCCCGTGCTAACAGACTAGAATATCAAGCTTTATCGGCGCTGCGAAAAGCTAGCCTGACCCAAAACCGTAAACATTCGGAACTTCTCTATCTGCCTTTGCGCACGAAGTCTAGCAAGTTCAACTGCAAGCCGCCGAAATCGGGATGATCGTTGTAATCAATGGCGTAGGCGAAATCCAGCTCATCACCGAGCACCAGCGAGTCCTTCACTGCCCTGTCGGCCATCCGCCAGCCGACGACGTCGTAACCCGGCCCGTTTCGAGCGGTGTTCTGGACCACTCGCAACTTGAGATGGGCTTCTTTCATGATGCGCGGCGGCTGCACCAGCCTAGCTTTGCGGGTCACGAAAGTGGGCCTGGGATTCCCTACTCCGAACGGTTCAAGCGCAACCAGCATCTGCCAGAGTTTGTGATTCACGTCGCCCAGGGATATTTCGCTGTCGTAATTCAGAATGGGCACGAAGTCCTGTGGCGTCAGCCTTTGCCTTGCGTAGGCGTCGAGCCGCGAACGTAATTCGGGGAGACGTTCCGTGGGGAGAGAGCAGCCGACAGCGTGGGAGTGCCCGCCATATCGGGTAAACATCTCGTGGCACGACTCCAAAGCGTCAAGCAGATGAAATGCTTCAATGGAGCGTCCCGAGCCATGCGCCTCGCCGTTTTCACAAGAGAACACCAGCGCCGGTCGATGGTAGCGTTCGACCACGCGGGTAGCGCAAATTCCGATAACCCCCCGGTGCCAACGGTCACCGGCAATCACGAAAGAGTAAGCATCTTTCCACTCCGGCGTGTTATCGATTTGGCGGCAGATGTCGTCTAGGATCCGCTGCTCCTCGGTCTGGCGATTGCCGTTGAGCTCGGTGAGCTCGAGGGCCATCGTGGCTGCACGAGCTTCGTCCTTTTCGTTGAACAAATCAATCACCCGGCGAGCGACGTCCATGCGACCGGCTGCATTGAGGCGCGGTGCCACCCGGAACGCGATGTCAGTAGCGCTGGGGGGCCGGGAGCCGTCGAGCTGACAGGATGCAAGCAGAGCGCGCAAGCCGGCATTTCGAGGATCACGAAGACCGTTCAGACCCAGCTTGGCGAAGAGGCGGTTTTCGCCGAGCAGCGGCACCGCATCGGCAATGGTTGCAATAGCAACCACCTTCAGAAATGACGGCAGGAGGCGAGCACGACCGGTCTCTTCAAGCAGGGCCTGGGCAATCTTGAAGGCGATCCCGGCGCCACACAGCGCTTTACAGGGATACTCGCAACCAGCCTGGTTCGGATTGAGGACCGCGAGCGCCTTGGGGAGACCTTCCGCTTGCGGGAGATGATGGTCTGTCACGATGAGATCAACACCATGCTGGGCGGCTGCTTCGGCAGCCGCGAAGGCACGAATGCCGGTATCGACGCTGATTATGAGACGCACGCCCCGGGAGGCGGCTTGGGCGATCACTTCGTCCCGCATGCCGTAGCCTTCGCGAATGCGGTGCGGCACGTGGTACTCGACTTTGCCACCGCACAGCTCCAGCGCGGTCTTCAAGATCACAATGGCGGTGGTACCGTCGACATCGTAGTCGCCGTAGATGAAGATCGTCTCGGCGCGCTCGATGGCAGCGCGCATCCGTTCGACGGCTGTGCGCAGTCCGCCCATGAGGTAGGGAGAATGAAGTTGAGAGAGCTGTGGTGAGAGAAAGTGTCGAGCCGCGTCCGGCGTGGCCACGCCCCGGGCCGCCAAAAGGCGCGCAATAACCGGTGGGAGTTCGGCTTCGCGGGTCAGTAGTTCGGTAATTTCGGGATCAGAGTTGCGAAGGCGCCAGCGCAATTAGTGCTCGTCGTCCTGTTCCGGGCCATCGACAGTCAGAGTGCCAAAGTCTTCTACCAAGTCCAGCAGGCGCTGATAGCGCTCATACCAGTCGGTGGAGACTTCGAACAGAAACATGATCCCCTGGTGCGGCCAGCCCAGTTGTAAAAAGCCGGTCTTGTTGATGTAGGCGCGCAGCAGGCGCGCTTCCTCAATATCGTCGTCGCTGGGATAGGAGGCCTGCTGCAGGCGCTGTACCAGGTAGTCGAGTTCGTCGCGCTGGAGCACTTCTTCGTCCATCGACAAAAAGGCGCAGCCGGCCTTCTTGGCCAGCTCGACAAAGTCTTTCCAGCTTTCGGGATTGTCGCGCGGATCCCACATCACGCTGTGCACGTCTTCGGTAACGTATCCCTGGAAGCGGCTCATCCCGTGGCCGAGGATGAAGGCCACCATGTCATCTTTCAAACTGGAAAGGTCGTCAGTCATGGCAATGATTCGTGGTCCGGCCATAGCCCAGCACGGACGACTATGCAACGGTCATCATACTCCGAAGACGAGGAAGTAGCACGACTCACTCATGTCAATGGAAGCTGCGGAATACATGACAGGGGAAGGTGCGGAATATTTGGGCCCGGAGTAGTCTCAAAAAGGGTACCTCGGCCTTGACGTTAACTACGGGGAGTGTTTATCTATTGGGGTTTGAGTCTCGCGAGGGCAGCGCCCAATGCCTGTAGAAGAGACCCCTCTGAGTAGCGCAGTATTTGACCAGCTTCGTCAGGCGATGTCGAACGACAGCGCCGGGTTTGCCGCTCTCTATCGCGACTACCTGACGGACGCCTGGCAGACATTCCATCTTTTGCGCGAGAGTGTCGATCAGCTCCATTTCGAAAACGTTCAGGCCAAGGCTCATTACCTGAAAAGCAGCAGCCTGGTATTAGGAGCACCGCTGGTAGCGCGCTACGCCACTGAGGTTGAGCGGGCTGCACTAGCGAAGGATCTTTCGGACGTTGGAGCATTGCTAGACGACACCAAACGGGCATTGCGTCAGGTTCAGGCCGAGTTGGCGGGACGCCTCGGCAAAACGGTGATCCCTACCAATGAGGCGGCTGCTTGAACCGGCTGTGAGCTGAGCAAAAAAGTGGCAGCTAATACAATCCGCGTTCTTATAGCCGACGATCATCCGGTCGTGCGGGTGGGGCTGCGCAATATGCTGCAGGCTGATCCGGCGATTCAGGTGGTGGGCGAGGCTCGCGATGGCATGGAGGCCATGGAGCTGACTCGGAACCTTAATCCTGATGTCCTGCTCCTCGATCTGGCGATGCCCAACGTTGCCGGCATGGATGCGCTGCGCGAGCTTACGGTTGACTCGCTCAACACGCGGACCATCGTACTCACTGGTCTCATCGACAAGAGACAGGTGCTGGAAGCATTACAACTCGGCGCGCGCGGAGTTGTGCTTAAAGATGCTGTGGTCGAGCACCTGACCGCGTGCATCCGGGCGGTTATGCAGGGGCAGTACTGGCTGGAAGGGCACCCCGTTCAGAACCTGGTGCAAGTGCTGCGTGACCTCTCGGCACAAACCGCGCCTCCGCCGCGGCGGACTTATGGCTTGACTGCTCGCGAACTCGAGGTGGTCAACCTCATTACCGAGGGTTGCACGAACAAGGACATCGCCAAGACCTTCGGCATCAGCGAAGAAACTGTTAAGCGTCATCTCACCAACATCTTCAACAAGCTCGGGGTTGGTAATCGTCTGGAATTGGCGCTGTTCGCGCTCAACCACAATCTTCTCCCCGCAGAAACCAAGTAGCTAAAGGCTGACGCCACCGGCGAAGTCTGTTAGTCTCGGCCCACGGAATGCTGCTAGGACCATGGCCCCCAAGAAACGCGTTGCCTCGCGAGCCGCACGTAAATCGACAGACCGGCGCCCGCGCGGACGCACAGAAAATTCCCGCAGGCAGCGGGAGCTTGTCATCATCAGTGGGCTGAGTGGCGCCGGAAAGCTGTCGGCCCTGAAAGCCTTTGAGGACCTCGGCTTCTACGCGGTCGACAATCTGCCCGCCGGTCTGATTGCCAACTTTGCCGACCTGGTACGCGACTCCACGGAAATCGAGCGCGCCGCGCTGGTGGTCGATATCCGCGAAGGGGCCCGAGTGGATAAGCTGCCGCAAATGCTGCAGGCGCTGCGCGGATCAATCCAGACGACAGTGCTGTTCCTCGAGGCTGACGATGATGCCTTGCTGCGGCGCTACAGCGAGACACGCAGGCCGCATCCTCTGGGACGCAAGACCTCCGTCGTGAATTCGATTCGCGATGAGCGCAAACGGCTACAGCCGGTGCGCGAGGTGGCTGACCTGGTTGTCGATACCACCAGGTTCAACGTACATGAGTTGCGCGCGCTGCTCACCGAACGCTTCCAGAGCGCAGAGCGCAAGCAGAACACGCTCATTTCCTGCGTGAGCTTTGGTTTCAGCAAGGGGGTTCCGGAGGACGCCGACCTGATGTTCGATGTGCGGTTCCTTCCGAATCCGCACTTTGTGCCCAAATTCCGGCCGTTTACGGGAAGGAGCCCGCAGGTGGCGCGGTATATCCTGTCGTTCCCTCAAACGAGGGAGTTCATCAAGCGGATCTCTCAACTGCTGGCCTACTTGATCCCGCATTACATTCGCGAGGGCAAGAGCTATCTGACGATCGCGTTTGGGTGTACCGGAGGCAAGCATCGCTCCGTGCTGATTGCCGAGGAGGTGAAGAAGCGACTAGCCAAGGCGGGATACAACGTGAAGGTCGTGCATCGGGACTCGCCGGGATAGTGGTCAGTGGCTAGGAGCTAGGGCAGCCAGGAGAAACTGACCAAGGATTGACCCCGAGGAGTGCGGAAGGGGAACTTGGGTGGCGACTTTGGGGAAAGATACTCAGCGATGGATGTGCCCATATCTTCGAAGAGGTAACATCCGCTAAAATCACATTTTGCACGTAATTCCCTCCAAAGCGATGACTCTGGCCAAGGCGGACCGGAGCCTATGCGGCAACTAAAGCGACTACTGCACTACGTCAAGCCGTACTGGTTTTATGTCGCGGCCTCCGTGGTGTCGATGGCGTTGGTCGGACTGCTCGACGCCTTTCGCCTGCTGCTCATCGGACCTATCTTCGACTATGTTCTAAACCCCGGCGAGCAGTCGCGCGAGCTGCATCTATTGCCCAGCACCCGATGGTCGCTGCAACTGAACTGGTTCGTCCCGGAACACTTCCACAACGTCTGGACGATGGTGGCTTTTGCCTTGGTCGCGACCACCGTCCTCAAGGGCATATTCGACTATCTAGGGACCTATCTGGTGAACTATGCCGGGTTCGGCATGATCACCGATCTGCGCAACGAGCTGTATACGTCGACCTTGCGCCGGTCAGTGGCGTTTTTCCAGAAGCACACTACAGGCACGCTGCTGTCGGCGCTGATCAATGACATGGAGCGCGTGCAGTACGCCATGTCGACAGTGCTAGCGGAGTTCCTTCAGCAACTGTTCACACTCATCTTTACCGCCTGCGTTGTCGTGCTTCTCGGCGGACGACTGGCTTGGGTGCTCGTGCTCTTTGTTCCTTTCGTGCTTGGGTCGGTGCGGCGCATCGGCCATCGGGTCCGCACAACAACCCGCAAGGGTCAGGACAAGCTGGCGGAAATCCAGAACATCTTGCACGAAACTATCACCGGCGTGCGCATTGTGAAGGCCTTCTCCATGGAAGCTTGGGAGACGCGGCGCTTTCGCGAAGCGGCCAAGCGGCTATTCCGGGCAAATCTGCGATCGGTTAGCGCGGCGGCCATCAGTTCGCCCCTGATGGATATTTTCGGGGCAATTGCTATTGCGATCCTGGTGCTGATTGGTCGGGAGTACATCAAGCACCACGTCTTCACCGAAGGCATTTTCCTGGCGTTCATCGTTTCTGTCTTCAAGCTCTACGAGCCGGTTCGAAAGTTTGCTCAGTTCAACAATAATTTCCAGCAGGCGCTGGGTGCGTCGTCGGCAATCTTCGATTTCCTGGATGCACAGGATCAGGTCATGGAAAGGCCTGGCGCAATCATGTTGCCGCCGTTCCATCAAGGGATCCGGTTCGAGCACGTGTACTTCACCTACAAAGATGCCGAGAAACATCGTGAGGTACTACACGACATCAATCTGAATGTGCTACCCGGGGAAGTGGTGGCCATTGTGGGTTCCAGTGGCTCAGGCAAGACCACACTGGTCCACCTCCTGCCGCGTTTTTTCGATGTGACCCACGGCAGACTGGTGATCGATGGCCACGATGTACGCGATCTCACCGTGGCTTCCCTACGCTCAGAGATCGCAATCGTCACGCAGGACACGATTCTGTTCAACGATACCGTTCGCAACAACATTGCCTATGGGCAGCCGACCATCCCAATGGAAAGAGTGCAGCAGGCCTCGCGAGCTGCCTTGGCGCATGACTTCATTTCTGCGCTGCCAAACGGCTACGATACGGTCATCGGCGAACGAGGGCTGCGGCTGAGCGGAGGCGAGCGCCAGCGGATTTCCATTGCGCGCGCCATTTTGAAGAACGCTCCGATCCTGGTGCTGGACGAAGCGACGTCGGCCCTGGATTCCGAGAGCGAGTCGCTAGTGCAATCTGCACTTCAGAACTTGATGGCAGGACGCACGGTGTTTGTTATTGCACATCGCCTCTCCACCGTCCGTCGCGCCGACCGCATTCTGGTGCTGGAAAACGGGATGATCATCGACGAAGGCACGCACGAGCACTTGGTGGCTCATCCAGGCACGTATCGCCGCCTGTACGACCTACAGTTCGTTGATGTCGAATCGCCAATGGAGCCGAATGAGGCGTAACGTGAACAGAGGGTCTTCAGCAACTGATAGGGAGGGCGTCGAGGTTGGCCGGGTTTCACTGTTCTTTTTTCTCACTTTTCGCTCTTCGCTTTTCGCAAAGAAGGGCGGACTAAGAGACAAGTCGCGAAAAGCAAGAAACGACGCGAAGGTCGAATGGCGAACAGCGTCAGCTTTCCGTCTTTCCGCGGTCAAATTGTGGCATGGGGAGACTGCATGAGCATCCGCTCGATGACGGGCTACGCGCAGGTGAAAGAGCATGTGAGTGGCCAGCTCACCATTACCCTCAGCCTGAAGTCGGTGAACCATCGCTTTCTCGATTTGCACCTGCGCATTCCCAACGAGCTGGACGCGGTGGACATGAAAGTTCGGAGGCTATTGAAGGAGCGGCTGCACCGCGGGCACATCGAAGTGGTGCTTAGCTTGGAGCGCGCCGGCAGCGCAGTTTTCGCCGTCAATCGCGAACTGGTGGGCGGATACCTGCAGGCGTTCCGACGAGCCGCGGAGGAGTTCGGTGTCAGCGCCGATCCGGACCTCAACGCCGTATTGAAACTGCCCGGAGCACTGAATGCAACTGATTCTTCCGACAGTGGCGAAGCGCTGGAGAATCACGTGACGGCTGCGCTGGAGCGCGCCGTCGTGCGCCTAAACGAGATGCGCGAGGAAGAGGGTCTCACTTCAGTGGCCGAATTGCGGGAGCGCATGCAACACCTGTCACTTGCTACGCGGGAAGTCGAAGGACTGCGGCACAAAGTACTCAAGGCCTACCACGAAAAGGTGGAAGGCCGAATGCAAGAGTTGATCGGCTCGCATGCCGATCCCGACCGCATTCTGCAGGAAGCGGCGATGCTGGCCGAGCGCAGCGATATCCAGGAAGAGCTGGTGCGAATGAAAAACCACATCCAGCATTTCCTGTCGCACCTGGAGAGCGGCGGCGAAATCGGCAAGAAACTCGACTTTTTGTTGCAGGAGATGAACCGCGAAGCCAACACATTGCTTTCCAAGACTACCGGCGTCGCCGGCGAGGCGTTACGCATCACTGAGATGGGCCTGGCCATGAAGTCGGAAATCGAAAAGGCCCGTGAGCAAGTGCAAAACCTAGAATGAACGGTATCGTTTTCATCATTTCCGCGCCCTCGGGTTCCGGCAAGTCCACTCTTACGGCCGAGCTACGCCGCGTCGTACCCAACCTGGAGTTTTCCATCAGCTACACCACACGCCAGCCGCGCGGTAGCGAGCAGAATGGTCGCGAATACTTTTTCATTACCCGTGAACAGTTCGAGAAGATGGTCGCCCAAGATCAGTTTCTGGAGCATGCAGAAGTCTTTGGCAATTACTACGGCACTGCCCGCTCCTTTCTGCAGCAGGCATTCGCACGCGGAAACGACCTGATTCTCGACATCGACGTGCAGGGAGCGGCGCAGGTAAAGAAGAAGCTTCCGGAAGCCGCCAGTATTTTTATCCTTCCACCCTCGCGTGAGGAGCTCGAGCGCAGGCTGCGTCGCCGCACCACGGCCGAAAATGATATGCGGCGCGAGTTAACCGGAAATGGAAAATCGGCAGAGGATCTCGAAGCGATTTTGCATCGCCGGTTGCAGGAGGCCTCCCGCGAGATTGAGAATTATTCCGAGTATGACTATATTTTGGTAAATGACAAAGTAGAGACCGCAATCGACATCTTGCAGGCGATCGTAAAAGCCGAGCGCATTCGCAGATCGCCGGCTGCGCCTCGTGCCCTCGATGAGCAGGCGATAGCAAGTGCGGCCCGGCGGTCGAACATGATGGAGCAGGTGCAAGCCGTACTGGCAACGTTCGATGATTCCCGTGTTCGCACGGTTACGGAGTGATTGATGAAGCTGGTTGAAGGATTCGACAGTAACTATCGGTATGTTCTCGTCGCAGCCCGCCGCGCCCGCCAACTTCAGAATGGCGCCCAGCCGGTGGTGGAGCCACACTCCCACAAGGCCTGCCGCATTGCCGAGGAAGAAATCAACGCCGGTAAGGTGAAATGGACCGTACCGGCAAACGGTGTCAAGACTACTGCGGCCTCTGCCGAAACCCCTTCCGGGCCAGTCGGCGGCGAGGCCGACGACTAAAACGAAGGGCTTGGGGGTCAGTGGCTAGTGGTCAGAAATAGCGGCTGCTAGTTTTTGGCCTTTGACCGAGCGGCATCGCTGCGGCCGGAAATTCATCTATCCACGATATGAAGATCGCGCTCGGAGTCACGGGAGGAATCGCCGCCTATAAGGCTGCCGAGATCGTCCGACTTCTGCAGGAGCGCGGCGTGCGCGTTCAGGTGGTAATGACCGAAGCCGCGCAGGAGTTCATCCGGCCACTCACTTTCGCGGCACTCTCCGATGAGAAGGTAATTACCGGGCTGTTCGCCGCCGGCAAAGAGCAACCCAATCTCGACTCAGCGGTCGAGCACATCGCGGTCGCGCAATCCATCGACGCTTTGCTAGTCGCGCCTGCAACAGCGGACACCATCGCGAAATTCGCGAGGGGTATCGCTAACGATTTCCTCTCGACGCTTTATCTTGCTACCAAAGTTCCGGTGATTGTCGCCCCGGCAATGAACCTCAACATGTGGGAGCATCCTGCGACCAAGGCGAATCTAGACACCTTGCGCCAGCGCGGAGTGCACGTTGTCGAGCCGGACAGCGGCTATCTCGCCTGCGGCATGATTGGCGCGGGGCGTCTTGCCGAGCCCGAGCAGGTCGTTTTGTCGACACTCGAAATTCTGGGAATCTCGCAGGACCTAGCGGGCGAAACCGTCCTGATTACCGCCGGCCCGACGCAGGAGCCGATCGACCCGGTGCGCTATCTCGGTAACCGCTCCAGCGGCAAGATGGGCTACGCACTTGCGGAAGCAGCGTCGCGAAGGGGCGCGAAGGTCATCCTGGTGAGCGGACCGACGGCGCTGACGCCTCCGTCAGCGGCAGAGACGATTTTCGTAGGAACCACGCAACAGATGCGTACCGCCGTTCTCGATCGTTGGGAGCACGCCAACATCATCCTCATGGCCGCCGCGGTGGCCGATTACTACGTGAAGTCCTTTACAGAAGAGAAGATCAAACGCGCAGGTCCGATGGTGTTGCAATTAGAACCCAACCCCGACATCCTCGCTGACCTCGGGAGCCTCCGGCACGCGGCCGGCAAGGCCGCGCCGATGTTGATCGGATTCGCGGCAGAGACCGAGAATCTGATGGAGAACGCTCGCGCCAAGCTGGCCAGGAAGCAGGTGGACGCGATGGTTCTCAACGATGTCTCGCGCCCGGAAATCGGCTTCAACTCCGACCGCAATGCCGTGACCATCGTCACCGCTGCCGAAGCCATCGCGATTCCTGAGGCCAGCAAGTTGGAAATTGCACAGAAAATTCTCGATGCCGTGCTTCGGATGGGGCATCCACAAGCTACACTGGTCCCTTCACCGGTCCGCAGTTAATGCCGCTCGATCCAGCAAAGAAAACCGCAATCCGCGAACGCCTGAGGTTCTATCGCGAACTCGGCATTGGCCCACTTTACCGAAGGGATGTGGGGCCCAATGCAAATGCGCAAGATCCGGTAGGGGAACTGGTTGAGGCAATAGCCGATGAGGCATCGGCATCGGCGGCTGCCGCAGAGCAAATTGCCAACGAATCGTACCTCGGCACCGCCTCCGACGATCGCCAAGTGAAGCTGCGCATTATCGCCGAAGAGATCGGTCCGGACTGCCAGCGCTGCAGGCTGGGTCGGCTCGGGCGCAAGCAGATTGTCTTCGGCACCGGCGATCCCCACGCCGAGTTGATGTTTGTGGGAGAAGGTCCGGGTGCCGATGAGGACGAACAAGGCCTTCCCTTCGTCGGCCGCGCCGGGCAGTTGCTCAACAACATGATTGGGGCGATGGGACTGACCCGCCAGCAGGTCTATATCGCCAACATCGTGAAGTGCCGTCCGCCGGGCAATCGTACGCCGGAGCGCGATGAGTGCGATACGTGCTCGCCGTTCCTGATGCGGCAGATACTCGTGATCCGGCCCAAAGTGATCGTGGCGTTGGGGGCCACGGCAGCCAAAAACCTGCTTGCGGTAAATGATTCGATGGCCTCCTTGCGAGGCCGACTGTACGATTTCTCGCCACCGCGATCTGTGACCGATACGGACGAGCCGTTCGATTGCAAGCTGGTGGTCACTTACCACCCGGCGTTTCTGTTGCGCGATCCCCGTCAGAAGGCGGAGGCCTGGAAAGACCTGCAGACGGTGATGAAGTACCTCGGGCTGAAGCCACCTCCGCGTGCCTTGAAGAACGAGGGCTAGCGCACGATGCCCCGCTTCTGCGATGTGGCCGTGCCCGTTCCGCTCGACGCCGCATTCACTTATAGCATTCCCGAGGACCTTCCCGAGCCCTGCGTCGGCGCACGCGTCATTGTGCCGTTTCGCGATAAGCGGATGTGCGGTATCGTCGCCGATGTTCACGACCGCGAACCCAGCTTCCAAGCCAAGCCTTTGCAGCAGGTGCTGGACATAAATCCCGCACTCAGCAGTGAGTTGATGCAACTTAGCCGCTGGATCTCGCAGTATTACATCGCTCCCATAGGCGAAGTACTGCGGACAATGCTGCCGTTGTCGGCGGAGTTCCGCCGCGCCACCGGATATCGCATCACCGACAAAGGATTGGAAGCACTGCATGCAGCATCTACTGCCGGATCGTCTCTTCGGTCGCGGATTGAGCCCGAACAGCAGATGCGCGAATATGCCGTGCTGAATCGCCTAGCTGACGGCGAGTTGATGCGCGAAGCTGCATTACGTTCGTCGTCAGGAGCTTCGCGCCCGGTCCTGCTCGGGTTACTACGCAAGAAATGGATCACCCGTGAAGATCTTAGCGGCGTGCGCGACGCCAGCCGCAGCATTCCAATTGCCGTGTTGAAATCGGCCGAAGGCAAACTCAACACTAATCAGCAGGCGATTGTCGAATATCTTCGACAACAACCCGAACAGCGCGCGCTGGTTTCCATCATTCGCCAGCTGCAGGTTCCACCGACCACGTTGCCAACGCTGGTGCGCCGAGGAATCGTTGAGATTGCCGAAGAACCCGTGGGTTTTCACGTCTCGGGGCTCAAGCCGCGCAAGCTGGAATTTCTGTTCAACCCTGCGCAGAAAGAGGCGTTGAAAGCGATCGGTGATGCGGTCGAATCGGGCAAGTTCACCGTGATGTTGCTGCACGGCGTCACTGGCTCGGGCAAGACGGCGGTCTATCTCTCGGCCATGCAGGCATTGCTAGCGCAGGGCCGCTCGGCGGTCCTGTTGGTGCCGGAAATCGGCCTGACTCCGGCCGTAGCTGCCGACCTGCATCAGATCTTCGGCGAGGAGGTGGCCATCCTGCACTCCGCCCTCAGCCATGATGAGCGGGCCGAGCAGTGGAAGCGCATCCGCAGCGGCGAGTCCCATATTGTGGTAGGGACGCGCTCGGCAGTGTTTGCGCCTGTGCCCGATCTCGCACTGATCGTGGTGGACGAGGAGCACGATCACTCCTACAAGCAGGAAGAGACTCCTCGATACCATGCCCGTGACGTCGCGGTCATGCGGGCCAAAATTGCCGGAGCGGTGGTCGTCTTAGGCTCGGCCACCCCTTCGCTCGAAACGTACTACAACGCGCAGCAGGGCAAATATCGGCTGCTCGAGCTCTCCGAGCGCATCGAGCAGCGGCCGCTGCCTGAGGTCGAGATCATCGACATGCGCGCCGAGTTCCAGCGAACCAAAAGAGACGATGTGCTGTCGCAGAAGCTCATCGAGGGACTTGGCCAGCGGCTAGAGCGCGGCGAACAGGCGATGGTGCTGCTCAACCGGCGCGGCTACTCGGCGTTCGTGTTGTGCCGCGAGTGCGGCGAGACGGTGCAGTGCAAAAACTGCGCCATCGCGATGACCTACCACAAGCGTGAGCACCGGCTCATCTGCCATTACTGCGGGTTCGTGAGGCCGGCACCGAAGTTGTGTCCCAAGTGCGGCAGCGAGTACGTGCAGTATCTCGGCACCGGCGTGGAGAAACTTGAGCATCTTCTGCAGGGTATGTTTCCGCAGGCGCGCATCGGCAGGCTCGATCGCGATACCGTACGTGGGCGCCACGATCTGGAGCGTGTGCTGGCGGCCCTGCACGGCGGAGAAATTGACCTGCTGGTCGGCACGCAGATGATCGCCAAGGGGCATGACATCCCTAACGTCACGCTGGTCGGCGTAGTCGGCTCGGATGCAGCGCTGGGGCTTCCCGACTTCCGCGCCGCCGAACGAACCTTTCAATTGCTGACTCAAGTCGCAGGGCGCGCGGGACGCGGCAACACGCCGGGAAAGGTCGTGCTACAGACGTTCTTCCCCGAACACTATGCCATTCAGTTTGCCGCGGCGCACGACTATCGCGGCTTCTACGGGAAAGAGGCGCGCTTCCGCAGTTGGATGCACTACCCGCCGTTCAACGCGGTAAGCAATGTTCTGGTGCGCAGCTCAAACCTGCAGGAGGCGCTGGCGTGGTCCGGCATTCTCGGAAAGTGGTTTCAGTCAACTCGGCTGGACGGCATACGCGTGATCGGTCCGGCCGCTGCGCCCATCGTGCGGCTGAAGACCGAGTATCGCTATCATTTTCTGCTGAAGTCCGCCAGCCGCGAACGCATGAACCGGGTCTTGCGCGCGATGATCGACCACGCGATCGAGAAGAAGATTCCCCGCACAAACCTTGTGGTGGATGTGGACGCGTTGTCGTTGGTGTGAAACAAAGCTCCGCTCCGGAGTCCATGCATCTATTCGCGTCGCCGGCTGAAATCGGGCTTCGGGCATTGAAAGACCCGAACGCCGATCTGGAGCTCGGCTACCCAGAAACTCGATAGACATTTCGAATAGAAAAAGCATGCGGGCTTCGAGGTCCGGCTCGGTGGATTCTCAAAGCCCGCGTCAACGGCAATTTGCCCATCAGGAGGCCCCCTCGACAGGCGACTGCCGCAGGGCTTTTCGTTATGTCAGGAAGAACTCGCGGGCGATTTCGACCCATTGCTCATCCGGAATCGTGCCGGCGACGTCATCGATGGCCACACCGCCATCCTGGGCGAGCGCGCCCAGAGCGTTGGGGATGAGGCGCTGCAACCGCAGTGCCGATTCTTCCGTCCACCAGCGCGCTAACGCGCCTCCCAGAAGGTTACGGAAGTTCGTCTTGGCGTCGGGCGACTGCACGGTCACCATCCAGCCTTCGCCATAAGGATCTTTAGCAATCAACGACGGATCTTTCAGCGCCGCCTCGTTGATATCGGCCACACTGCCTTCGATCGGCGAGACCATGTCAACTTTGACGCCGTTGCGGATCAAGCTCCAAGCCTTTTGCCCCTGGCGAATCCACTGACCGCGCTGCGGCAACGTAATGCGCTCCACTTTGCCGGTCAGCTTGGTGGCGAAGTCGTCCATGCCGATACGGACAAGATTGGGGCTCTCGCTTAATGCCCAGGTGTGGCCGGGATGAAAGCGGAGATGCTCGGGAACTGAAAAGCCACCGACCACGCTCGGCTTTCTGGGAGCCGGAACTGCGGCCTTGCTCATGGCCGGAGCTACAATTACAGCGGGATGTTTGGCTTTGGCGTAGAAGTAATCGATCGTCAGAAAAATTGCGAAAGTTGTAAGGACGAGTAGCACGGTCACGGCGGGCCTCCTGGTTTGTAGCGTCTTTGGTTCGCTACGCTTTCCGCCTTTTGAATTAGGCACGAAGTGTGCCATAGGTGTGCGTTGTTGCATCCGGGTCATGCGCGGCTGGTAAGTGGCAAGTTTCGCAATCTGTTGCAGAGGAGTGTTGCGGTTCGCAGTGGCAAGACAAGGATATGCTGCGACGGCTGGAACTGATGTATTCTTTAACGGCCAGGCGACGAAAGATTCAACGTTGCTGGGCTCGATTGCGAATGGACCAGTAAAATCGCTGGTTTGCGCGAATTCGTTGGGTCTGGTGGGCCAGTGTAACGATAAGCAACGGTGACGATGAATTCTGCAACGGCATTTGCGAGACTCTGCCCCTAGATAGAACTGGAGGAACAGTGTGTTTGTTTGAAATGCAACTGAACGTCCTTACTGCGAAGCTTGGCCCTTCAGCCCAATGCCAAGTTTCTCAGACTTGCCGGCAGAAGTAGCCACTTCCACCGTAAAGACGGTTATCCCCTCGTCGTTCTTCAAAACACTACCGGCAGCAGCGGCAGGCGCCATTGCAATGACTGCGGGATGTGCAGTTGCAGCGGCCTTCGCGCTCAGGCTGACC